>Ga0209230_10000277_pt1 | contig 19954 bp, 18 predicted proteins | sample LakOntMetagenome_FD_187467 | JGI IMG/M metagenome (GOLD analysis project Ga0209230, IMG submission 187467) | Freshwater and sediment microbial communities from Lake Ontario - Sta 18 epilimnion Metagenome (SPAdes) (version 2) | ecosystem: Environmental > Aquatic > Freshwater > Lentic | place... | reverse complement strand
GCGGCCTTCGGGATGGTCGGACTTGAGACCGCCTTTCCAATTCTCTACACAACGCTGATTGCACCTGGCCACATCACCTGGGCGCGAGCGATAGAGGTGCTGAGTTCGGCGCCAGCCGAGATTGCCGGCTATAAGAACCATGGTCGATCTTTGGCGGTAGGCGAGCCCGCTCACATTGCAATCATCAATCCAGCCGGTCAGATGAGGGTCGATCGTGCCTTATTGGCCTCTAAGAGCAAGAACACACCATTCCACGGCATGGAGTTCCAAGGAACCGTGGTCGCAACTGTATTTAATGGACACCTCACACATAAGGTCGATTTAAGGTCGGTAACACATGAGTAAGGCATACCTAGTCCTCGATGATGGACGAATCTTTGAGGGGCGCTCTTGGGGCGCTCTTGGCAAAACCTTTGGTGAGGCCGTTTTCCAGACCGGCATGACTGGCTACCAAGAGACGCTGACTGACCCTTCCTATCATCGCCAAATCGTCGTAATGACTGCGCCGCATATTGGAAACACCGGAATGAATATTGAAGATAATGAATCTTCAAAGATCTGGGTTGCCGGCTTTGTGGTGCGCAATCCATCATCTATCACAAGTAACTGGCGCAGTACTTCAGATCTTGAAGAAGAGTTGATTAAGCAAGGTGTTGTTGGAATTTCTGGTGTAGATACTCGCGCAATTACACGCCATCTGCGAGATCGCGGTGCCATGCGTGTCGGTATCTTCTCTGACACTGAGCTCACTCGCGAAGAGATGGTTATTGAAGTACGCAAGCAGAGCCCGATGTCCGGCTCATATCTCTGCGGTGATGTGTCGACCGAAGTTCCCTATCTCGTTCCCGCAATCGGTGAGAAGAAGTTCACTGTTGTGGCGCTCGACCTAGGCATAAAGGCGGCCACTCCTCGTAATATGGCAGAGCGTGGCATTGAAGTTCATGTCCTTCCATACAACTCTAGCGTTGAGGAAATACTCGCTTATAAGCCAGATGGAGTTTTCCTATCTAATGGCCCGGGTGATCCTTCGACGATGACCGATACCGTCGCGCTGGTTCGCGAACTTCTGATTGAAGAAGTACCAATCTTTGGCATCTGTTTCGGACATCAGATTCTCGGTCGCGCTCTTGGTTTTGAAACCTATAAGTTGCAATTTGGTCATCGCGGTATCAATCAGCCGGTTCTTGATCGCAAGACTGGAAAAGTTGAAATCACTGCCCATAATCACGGATTTGCTTTAAAAGCACCGACGGATTCAATCTTCTCAACTGTTTTTGGTCCAGGTCAGGTAACGCACATCTGTCTCAATGATGGAGTAGTTGAAGGACTTGAACTTCTAGAACGTGGTGCCTTCAGCGTGCAATATCATCCAGAAGCGGCCGCCGGTCCACATGATGCAAGCTATCTCTTCGATCGATTCCTCGCCCTAATGGAGAAATACCCACGAAAGGCGGTCATCGCATAATGGCACTCGACACCTCTATCAAGAGCGTTCTAGTCATCGGCTCTGGCCCCATTGTTATCGGTCAAGCCTGCGAATTCGATTACTCCGGAACTCAGGCCTGTCGAGTGTTGAAAGCGGAGGGCATTCGAGTCATTCTCGTTAACTCAAACCCGGCCACAATCATGACCGACCCTGAATTTGCTGATGCAACTTATATCGAGCCAATCACTCCAGAATTTATCGAACGAATCATCATTAAAGAGAAGCCAGATGCGGTCCTGGCGACCCTGGGGGGACAGACTGCACTCAATGCAGCAATTGGAATGTTTGAGGCTGGAATCCTGGCTCGACATAACGTTCGCCTCATCGGTGCAGACGTCGATGCGATTCAACGCGGTGAGAATCGCGAACTCTTCCGCGGTATCGTTGAGAAAATTGGGGGAGAGTCCGCTAAATCGATCATCTGTCATACGATGGAAGAAGTTATCGCTGCAGCAGCTATCCTCAATTATCCGTGCGTTATCCGTCCATCTTTTACGATGGGTGGCCTCGGTTCCGGAATCGCACATGACGAGGAAGCACTTCGACAGATAGCTGGAGCCGGCCTTCGCCACTCTCCGACCTCAGAAGTTCTTATCGAAGAATCCATCATCGGTTGGAAAGAGTATGAACTCGAGGTCATGCGCGATCGCGCAGACAATGTGGTTATCGTCTGTTCTATTGAGAATATCGACCCGATGGGAGTACATACGGGTGATTCAATAACAGTTGCTCCAGCACTGACCTTAACTGATGTTGAGTACCAAAAACTACGTAACCTATCTATCGACATCATCAGAGAAGTTGGTGTTGATACCGGAGGCTGCAATATTCAATTCGCAGTCAACCCAGATAATGGTCGAATTATTGTGATCGAGATGAACCCTCGCGTTTCACGCTCTTCTGCACTCGCTTCAAAGGCGACGGGTTTTCCGATTGCAAAGATTGCAACGAAGTTAGCCATTGGTTATACGCTCGATGAGATTAAGAATGACATTACGCAGGTGACCCCCGCATCATTCGAGCCGACTCTTGATTACATCGTAGTGAAGGCCCCTCGTTTTGCCTTCGAGAAGTTTGCAGATGCTGATCCTCGACTGACTACGACGATGAAGTCAGTGGGAGAGGCAATGGCTATCGGCCGTTCATTCCCAGAAGCGCTGATGAAGGCCCTTCGCTCGCTCGAGCGCAAGGAGGCAATCTTCGCCTTCCCGGCAGATACCTCGACTATCAATATTGGCGAACTCCTTGAGGCGATGAAGATGCCAACTGAGTACCGCTTGCAGCAAGTACATCGCGCACTCTGGGCAGGTGCTGATATTGAGGATGTCTTCGCATCTACCAAAATTGATCGCTGGTATCTCAAGCAGCTGCTAGAGATTAATGAGGCAGCCCGTGAAATTGCTCAGCCAGGTGAGATGACCTTTGATTCGCTCAAATTTGCAAAATCATTTGGCTTCTCTGATAAGCAGATTGCTGAACTCCGCGGCTCTACAGAGGAAGATGTTCGCAAAGCACGTCATCATCTTGATCTCCATCCTGTCTACAAGACCGTGGATACATGCGCAGCCGAGTTTGAAGCACACACTCCGTACCACTATTCGAGCTACGAAGAAGAGACAGAGGTGCGACCTCGCACAAGACCAGCGGTGATCATCCTGGGCTCCGGACCTAACAGAATTGGTCAAGGAATCGAATTCGACTACTCATGTGTTCATGCAGCCTTCACCCTTCGTGAGGCCGATTACGAAACCATCATGATTAACTGCAACCCAGAGACCGTTTCTACCGATTACGACACGAGTGATCGCCTCTACTTCGAGCCGCTCACCTTAGAAGATGTGCTTGAAGTAATCCACGCAGAGACTCTTGCGGGCCCAGTTCTTGGAGTCATCACGCAACTCGGAGGACAGACTCCGCTTGGTCTCGCCGCTGGATTGAAGGCAGCTGGTGTGACGATTCTCGGAACAAGCCCTGATGCGATCAACTTGGCGGAGGAGCGTGGAGCATTTGGCGACGTTCTTAAGTCAAAAAATCTCACCGCCCCAGAGTTCGGAATGGCCTCCTCTGAATCAGAAGCAATCGCGATTGCGCAGCGAATCGGTTATCCAGTCTTAGTGAGACCTTCATTCGTTCTTGGTGGTCGAGGAATGGAGATTGTCTATGACGATGAATCTCTCTCAGGCTTCATTACCCGTGCTACAGATATCACTCCGGATCACCCAGTGTTGGTAGATCGCTTCTTAGATTCTGCAATCGAACTCGATGTTGATGCACTTTTCGATGGAGAAGAGCTCTTCCTTGGTGGAATTATGGAACATATCGAAGAGGCAGGTATTCACTCTGGTGACTCTGCCTGCGTACTTCCAGCGATGACGATTTCGGATGCTTCACGTGATGAAGTTCGCCGTGCAACTCTTGCCATCGCCGAAGGTGTTGGAGTACTTGGATTAATTAATATCCAATTCGCCATGGCTGGAAATATTCTCTATGTGCTCGAGGCTAATCCTCGAGCTTCTCGAACCGTGCCATTTGTGAGTAAGGCAACTGGAGTTCCGCTGGCAAAGGCCGCCGCGAGGATTGCAGTCGGAAGCACGATTGCTCAATTAAAGGCTGAAGGGCTACTTCCTGAAACCGATACAAACACACCTCACGGCATCAGTGTCAAAGAGGCAGTACTTCCCTGGAATCGTTTCCGTCGCACTGATGGTCGCGGGGTGGACGCAGTTCTTGGTCCAGAGATGCGTTCGACTGGAGAAGTCATGGGTATCTCTTCGAGTTTTGGTGGCGCCTATGCAAAGAGTCAGATAAGTTCTTTTGGACCTCTCCCAACGAGCGGTACTGTCTTTCTCTCACTGGCAGATAAGGATAAGAGCGCTGGAATCGCCTCAGCACGTGCGCTAATAGAGCTTGGGTTTACAGTTTTAACTACCGAAGGAACATCAAAGTTCATGGCTGAACACGGTGTTGTTACATCGCAGGTTCGTAAGAACTCCGAAGGACGAGGTCCACTCGGTGAGCCAACTATCGTCGACATTCTCAACTCTGGCGAGATTGATCTTGTTATCAATACCCCGGTCGGTCGCGGAACACGTGCCGATGGTTGGGCCATTCGCACCGCCGCGGTTCAGCGCAGTATTCCAATCATCACAACCACCCCTGGCTTTAATGCCGCGGTTGAAGGAATAAAGGTACTTCGCCAGGGCGATCTTGGAGTGAAGTCGATTCAAGAGTGGTTGGCATGAGCACGATAAACAAGGCGGCCGCGCAGGTCACTGCAACGGTGATCTCCAATAAACGAGTTGGTGCCTATCACCAGATTATCTTGAGCGTTGGTGAAGTCGTTCGCCACTGCCGTCCCGGTAACTTCATTGCGATTCAGGTCGGTGGAGATTCATCTCGGATGGTTCTGCGGCGCGCATTTGCAATCTCGAGAACTTCTGAGAACGCTCAATTTGGCGGTACTGTCGAGCTCATCGTTGCACCCCATGGAACTGGTTCTAAATGGCTCTGCGCTCAGGGCGAAGGTGTTGAAGTTGATGTAGTAACACCGCTCGGAAAACCGTTCGGTGTTCCCACTGAACCAGCGAATGCGCTATTGATCGGTGGTGGATATGGCTCTGCTCCGCTCTTTGGACTCGCAGATCTCCTCAAATCTCGAGGTTGTCGCGTAGATATGGTTTTAGGCGCAAGTAATGGCAGCAAGATTTATGCACCGATGGAGGGTAAGCGCTCTGTCAACTCTCTCAAGATCTTCACCGAAGATGGATCGATGGGCGAGACCGGTCGGGTAACTTCCCAGCTCTCCTCAATCATCGAAGAGCGCGGCGTTGAAATCATTTACTCATGCGGACCAATGGCAATGCTCAAAGCAATTACCGAGATCGCCGACAGTCACGGGGTAGTCCATCAAGCTTCTGTTGAAGAATCAATGGCTTGCGGAATTGGTATCTGCATGACTTGTGTTCTTCCAGTAAAAGATAGTGATGGCAAAATCTCAATGAAGCGCTCCTGTATCGATGGCCCTGTTATGGATGGCTCATCTGTCTGCTGGGACCTTGTTGGCAAGAGCACGGAGGGCTTCTAGATGAGCACGCCGGTAGATCTCTCAACGACATTAGGAAATGCTTGGTTCCCATCACCGCTCTTTACTGCAAGTGGCTGCGCTTCCAGCGGTAAAGAATTGGCGCAGTTTTTTCCCCTCAAAGATATCGGCGCCGTCGTCACGAAATCGGTGATGAACAAGCCACGCCATGGCCGACCCACGCCACGAATGGCCGAAACTCCATCAGGAATGTTGAACTCAATCGGACTTCAGGGTCCTGGCATCGATGCTTTTCTTGCCAATGATGTTCCGTGGTTACTTAGCCAAGGCTCTCGCGTAATCGTCTCTATCGCCGGTGAAACTGTTGAAGAGTATGCAGTACTTGCTCGTAAGCTCCGGTCTACCGCGGGAATATCTGCCATCGAAGTAAATATTTCTTGTCCTAATGTTGAAAATCGTGGGCTAGTTTTTGCAACTGATTGCGACACCTCTGCTCGTGTAATCGATGGTGTACGAAAGGTTATTGGGGGAGAGATTCCCATTCTGGCCAAACTAACGCCCGATGTAACTAATATTGCAGCGGTCGCAAAGAGCGTAGCTGATGCAGGTGCTGATGGTGTTGCACTCATTAATACCGTGCTCGGCATGGTTATCAATCTAGAGACGATGAAGCCACATCTAGGTGGAAAGACCGGCGGACTCTCTGGGCCTGCCATTCGACCGGTTGCAGTTCGTGCTATCTACCAAGTTCGTGAAGCACTTCCCAATCTACCGATTCTCGGTATGGGCGGAGTTGCTTCCGGCAGAGATGCGCTAGAGATGATTCTCGCAGGAGCTTCTGGAGTATCAGTAGGAACAGCAAGTTTCGGTAACCCGACAGCGATAATTGCAATTCAGAATGAGCTTCGCGATCTCTTGGCGCAAAGGGGATTCACATCTCTTTCCCAAGCTGTGAGCTATGCCCACCGATAAGAGGAGTTCACTATGACAGCGCCAATCATTCTTGCAGTTGATACTCGTGATTTCGATACCGCTCAACGGTGGGTTGAGGCAACACGGGATAGCGTTGCTGTCTATAAATTAGGACTCGAGTTCTTTCTAACTTTTGGCGCAGCCGGTGTCTCAAAGATTAAGGATGATTATGAAGTTGATATCTTCCTCGACCTTAAATTGCATGACATCCCTAACACTGTTGCATCTGCTGCCAAAGCAATCTCTGCGATTAATCCTCGCTTTCTGACCGTCCATGCTTCGGGTGGAAGTGCAATGGTGAAGGCAGCGGTAGATGCTGTTCCACAGATTGATATCACCGCTGTCACTATTCTTACCTCGCTCTCAGAGGAGGACCTCTTTGAGATTGGTTACGCAAATAAAGCGCTAGAGAGCGCGGTATCACTTGCCGATTTGGCTGTGCGTGCGGGGGCTCGGGCCATAGTCTGTTCGCCGCTAGAAATCTCTGCCATCCGTAGTTCTGTAGGTCCTAATCCGATCATCATCACACCCGGAGTACGTCCGGCAGGTTCAGCAGGCAGTGATGATCAGGTTCGGACAATGACGCCACAGGATGCGATTGAAGCCGGCGCAAATTACCTTGTCATCGGTCGCCCCATTACTGGCGCCTGGAGCGAAGGACCTGCTGCGATGACTGCTGCCGCTCGTGCAATTGCGTCGGAGATCAATCGGTAGTATTGCTTCATGTCACTGCCTCCTCGTCTCTCAGATGAGGAGCGAGCACGTGCCCTTGATATAGCAAAAGCTGCTCGCCAGGAACGCGCAAAGGCGAAATCAGATATTCATAAAGGCCAGCTCTCTTTCTCAGATTTCCTCAAACTCAGTGAGAATAATTCAGTGCTTGCCAAGATGAGGGTTGTAGAACTCCTCGAATCTCTTCCAGGGTATGGCAAGATTCGTGCTCAGGCAGTGATGGAGAGATTTCAGATTTCACCTACTCGCCGGGTACAAGGTCTTGGTCGGCATCAGAGAAGTGCATTACTAAAGGAGTTCGATATTCCAACTTCACAGAAACGCGGCAAGCTTCTGGTGCTTTCGGGTCCAGGTGGAGTAGGCAAGAGCACCGTTGCAAAAGCCCTGCGTGAAGTTTCAGGTTTCTGGGTGAGCGTTTCTGCCACCACACGAGAACCACGTTTCAACGAGGTTGATGGCGTTGATTATTTTTACCTTAGCAATCAAGATTTTGATGAAGCGATTGCGAAGAATCAATTTCTGGAATGGGCTGAATTCGCCGGTAATCGATATGGAACTCCACGAGCCGCGGTCGAGCAGGCTCTCGCTGAAGGAATACATGTATTGCTCGAAATTGAGATCGATGGAGCGAAACAGGTTCGCGCTCATTCAGCTGAGGCCCAATTGGTATTTCTAGAGCCCCCTTCATGGGAAGAGCTCGTTTCACGCCTTGAGGGCCGTGGCACGGACTCTCCGGAGCGAAGGGCAGCTCGCCTCGCCTTAGCGCAGGAGGAGCTGGCAGCGGCCTCGCTCTTTGATTCGGTGATCATCAATACTCAGGTCGATGAGGTGGTCCAAGCCCTGATAAGATTGGTAACCTCGTAAGCGAGCAGTTTTACGATTGATCTACCTAAGGAGCATCCATGAGCGGACACGTCGACGGAATCACTAACCCACCAATCGACGAACTTCTCGACAAGAGCGGTTCTAAGTATGCGCTCGTGCTCTATGCGGCAAAGCGCGCACGTCAGATCAATGCGTACTACTCACAACTCAATGAAGGCCTCCTCGAGTATGTTGGCCCACTAGTTGACACCTATGTCCACGAGAAGCCACTTTCAATAGCGCTCCGTGAGATTAACGAAGGTCTCTTGACCATCGAAAATCTTGAGACAAACGCTTAATATTTTTTAGGAAAGCCATGTCCGCCCCAGCTCGCGAGATCATTCTCGGAGTCGGAGGCGGCATTGCTGCTTATAAGGCCTGTGATCTTCTCCGCCGTTTACAAGAGCGCGGTTTTGCGGTCACCGTGGTTCCCACACCTTCTAGCCTCAACTTCGTGGGCAGTGCGACCTGGGAAGCTCTCTCTGGTCGTCCAGTGACAACTCAAGTTTTTGAATCAGTGGACCAGGTTCGTCATGTTTCGCTAGCTCGAGATGCAGAGGCGATATTGATTGCCCCTGCGACGGCAGATCTGATCGCCAGAATTGCGGCCGGGCGAGCAGATGATCTACTTACCAATTGCATCCTCGCTTCCAATTCACCGATTCTTGTGGTTCCAGCGATGCACCCCAACATGTGGTTTAACGAAGCTACTCAGGCAAATGTAAGCACCCTTCGAGCCCGGGGGATTGATGTGATGGAACCCGGTGAGGGCGCTCTCACTAGTGGTGATGTCGGCAAGGGACGTTTCCCGGAGACCGCTGAGATTCTCGAGCGATTCACCCATGCAACGCTCCGCGATAATGATTTATTAGGTACCAAGGTATTGGTTACCGCGGGTGGTACTCGTGAGGCGATTGATCCGGTTCGATACATTGGAAATAAGTCGAGCGGTAAACAAGGGCTAGCTATCGCAGAGGCCGCGCGTTCTCGAGGCGCAGAAGTGACCTTATTGATTGCAAATAGCGATCTACCTTCTCATCCTTCAATTAATCGCGTAAGTATTGAATCAGTTTCAGATATGCAACAAGCGCTAGAAGTTCACTTTCCGAAATGCGATTTCCTCTTCATGGCTGCTGCCATTTCGGATGCTCGACCTTCCGTAAATTCATCTGAGAAGATAAAAAAATCTGATTTCCATAACTTGCCGTTAGTCGAAAATCCCGACCTGCTCACATCTCTACCTGCACATGATTTGCATAAAGTTGTTGTGGCATTTGCAGCAGAAACAGATGACAATTCAGTGAAGTCGGCACAAGAGAAGATGGCTCGAAAGAGAGCCGATATTATCTATCTCAATGATGTCTCAGATGGTGCGATATTCGGCGCATCACATACCTCAGGATTGATCATCGATGAGACCGGAATTCTTGAAGATTTAGGCAGTATTTCAAAAGAAAATCTTGCTCATGCCCTGATAAATCAAGCAATCTCGAAATCACATAAGTTAGGCTGACCCAATGTCCAAGCGCCTCTTTACCTCAGAATCAGTAACCGAAGGTCATCCAGATAAGATCGCAGATCAAATCTCTGATGCAATTCTTGACTCTCTTCTCACACAGGACTCCAGTAGCCGTGTGGCTGTCGAAACCTTAATAACCACCGGCCAAGTGCACGTAGCCGGCGAGGTCACTACCTCGGGATATGCAGATGTGATGGGCATCGTTCGCGATACCGTTATCGGAATCGGATATGACTCTTCGGTGAAGGGTTTTGATGGCAATAGCTGTGGCGTCTCAATATCTATCGGACAACAATCGCCAGATATCGCTCAAGGCGTCAACGATGCTTTTGAGCACCGCGTTGCTTCGGCAAGTGATCCACTCGATCTACAGGGCGCTGGCGATCAAGGTTTGATGTTTGGATATGCGTGCGATGACACAAAAGAGTTGATGCCGCTTCCTATCTATCTAGCCCACCAGTTATCACAGCAGTTATCGCTTGTGCGTAAATCCGGACAACTTAAATACCTACGTCCTGATGGAAAGACACAAGTCACGATTGAGTACGATGGTGACCGCGCTGTTGCTCTCGATACTGTCGTTATCTCAAGCCAGCATGCAGAAGAGGTCGATGTAGCCAAGCAGCTCACGCCAGAGATCATTAAATATGTAATCGATCCAATCCTGGAGAAGATTGACCTTCCACGCAAGGATCTTCGTACGCTCATCAATCCGACTGGACGCTTTGTAGTCGGTGGGCCTATGGGTGATGCCGGTCTGACAGGTCGCAAGATTATTGTTGATACTTACGGCGGAATGGCTCGCCATGGTGGTGGCGCTTTCTCTGGCAAGGATCCATCAAAGGTAGATCGATCAGCTGCCTATGCAATGCGCTGGGTGGCTAAGAACGTCGTTGCTGCAGGTTTAGCTCGCCGTTGCGAGGTACAGGTTGCCTATGCAATTGGTAAGGCACAGCCAGTCGGCGTATTTGTCGAAACTTTCGGAACAGAGACTATTGCGATCGCAAAGATTCAGGAGGCCGTTACAGCAGTCTTCGATCTTCGTCCTGCTGCAATCATTCGCGATCTCAATCTGCTCCGTCCAATCTATTCGCAGACAGCTTCATATGGTCACTTCGGTCGCGAACTTCCTGATTTCACTTGGGAGAAGACAGATCGCGTTGCAGCTCTTCAAGCTGCTGTTAAGTAGCTGCTACCTCACAGGTAGATCTGATGGCTAAGGGCAAGCTCACACTCAAGAGAGAGCTTGCTCCAAAAGCGGTAGTCTCTCCCATTGGCACCTTTACGGTCGCTCAAGTCTGGGTAGATGCTTCGGTCTACCATCTTGATACTACTTTTTCCTATCTTATTCCTGGAGATCTCGCTGGAAAAGTACAGCTTGGTTCTCTCCTCTCAGTACCTTTCCATGGTCGTGAAGTAACTGCTCTGGTAATTGACCTGGTTGCGCAAGATTCGCTATCAGGTTTGAAGAGCATCACCAAAGTTATCGGCGCGGTTCCGCTTCTTACCCCAGAGATCATTTCGCTGATTTCACTGGCAGCGCTTCGTTATGCAGCGCATCCCTTTGATCTCATTCGAAGTGCGATCCCCGATCGATCAGTCGCGGTAGAAAAGGAACTCTTCACGCTGCCAGATCTCTATCGGGGCGCAGAAGGTACTGCCTCAAGAAGTTATTTGCAGTTACCGCCTCATAAGTTCCGCTCTACTTTAATTGCAGAGAAAATTCGCGAGCGAAGTGATCTTGGGGGAGTTCTTGCAGTTTTACCTGACACGCATGAAGTTGAGCGCCTATCAATCGAACTTGGCAAAATCGGAGTCGCCCATGTAGTAATTGATTCAAACCTTCCAAAGTCAGAGCTCTATTCGAACTTTCTCAATGCGAGATTGGGAGCAGTCCAAGTAGTGATTGGTACTCGATCTGCCATCTTCGCCCCAGTGTCAGATTTACGAACCCTATTGATTTATAACGAGGGCTCTGAGAATTTCTATGAAAAACGATCTCCCGGATGGAATGTCCGAGACATTGCCCTACTTCGATCGCGCATCCAGAGTTTTGATTCGATTTTCATAGGTTACTCGCCCAGTAGCGAGATTGCCCGACTGATAGATGAGAAATGGGTTCTCTATAAACGCACACGCGGCAAGGTAAAGGTTGATCAATTTGCACCTGAACATGGCGAACTACTTCCTTCCCGCGCTCTTCCGGTTCTGAAGAAATCACTGAGTTCGGGGCCAATTCTCTTCATCGTTCCATTAAAAGGCTACGCACAGGCGATTCGATGTGCGCAATGTCGGACCGTCTCACGCTGCCTCTGTGGTGGAGCACATGAAAAGATTTCTCTAGCATCGCCAATCACATGTAACCATTGCTTAACGAAAGTGGAACATTGGCGTTGTATCTGGTGCAACTCAGAGCGCCTATCTATGCAATCACGTGGCGCCGAGCGCCATCAACATGAGCTTGGATTGCTCTTTCCTGGAGTTAAGTCGATTATTTCTACTGCCGACCATCCGATTGAATCTACGGTGGATAGCGGAATTGTCATCGCTACGCCCGGGATGGCGCCCCGATCGGCTCATGGATACTCAGCTGTGATCTTCTTGGAAGGAAATCGTTTTCTTAATCAACCCGATATGAGAGCAAATGAGCGAGTGCGAGAGATGTTCTTTTCTCACTCTGCTCTTGTTTCAGATAATGGCGTAGTTTTATTTATTCAAGATGAAGGTCACACGATAACGACCGCAATAACAACCTGGAATCCATCGATGGCAATTCACCAAGAGATGGAAGAACGGGAAGCTTTAAATCTCCCGCCCTATGTCCGAGTTGTTAAATTGACTATGGAGCAGAGTGAGATCATCCGGTTGCAGAATGCGCTTGTTGCAGCGCGTGATGAGGAGAGAATTCCGGCGACAGCTAAAATTCTCGGACCGGTCTCCACCGGAGATAAATCATCACTCATTCTCACTGTGGATTTAGCGCAGGGCGATGCTTTGATAAGTACCATTCACGAATTTATGCGTCGGCGCAGCGCTTCTAAGAAGGTTCTGCCATCCCTGCGAATTGACCCATATTCACTCTCACATTAGATAGACTTGCGATATGTCGATCAAAGATATTCGCCACTTTGGCGACCCAGTACTGGTCACACCTGCCAGTCCTGTTATCGACTTCGATAAAGAGTTACGTAACTTGGTCAAAGATCTGACTGAGACGATGCTCAACGCTCCAGGAGCAGGTCTGGCAGCCCCACAGATCGGCGTACCGCTGCGCGTCTTTGTCTGGGATGTTGATGGCGAATTAGGTCATCTCATCAATCCCTCGCTTGATCTCAGCTCTGAGATGCAGGAAGGCGATGAAGGCTGTTTAAGCTTCCCGGATCTCGTCTACCCGACCCCACGAGCTTTTCGAGCAGTCGCAAAAGGATTCAACATGCATGGAGATGAGATTCTCGTTGAAGGAACAGAACTCCTCGCCCGCGCACTTCAACACGAGACCGATCACTTAGATGGTGTCCTCTTCATTGACAGACTTTCTCCCGAAGATCGCAAAGCGGCGATGAAGGAGATTCGTGAATCTGAATGGTTCGGTATGGCGAGCGATTTAGGGCTCAATCCTCAGATTAAGGTCTCACCTCATGATCCCTTCGGACGAGGCGCTTAGTGCGTATTGCAGTAGCCGCTTCACCAGAGGTTGCGATTCCATCGCTGGAGGCTTTGGCAGCTAGCTCTCATCAACTGGTACGCGTTATTTCGCAACCTGACCGGCCAGCCGGACGCGGCAAGGTGCTCACGCCGACGCCGGTCTCTCAATGGGCAATCGATAATGGCTATGAGCTATCACGACCAGAGAACAGAGAAGAGATCGCAGAAGTTGTTCGAGATTTGGATTGCGTGATCACGATTGGTTACGGCGTTCTTCTCCCGGAAAATATTCTCTCGATTCCGACACATGGCTTTCTTAATCTTCACTTCTCGCTACTTCCGCGATGGCGGGGCGCAGCTCCGGTACAGCGAGCGATCGAGGCAGGGGATCAAGTCTCCGGAGTTACGGTCTTTCAACTCGATGCCGGTATGGATACCGGTCCAATTTACACAATGCACCGCTTCGCCCTTGATTCAGATATCACTAGCGATGAACTGCTCACCGAATTAGGCGAACTTGGTGTGGAAGCACTTCTTGAAAGTTTAGAAAAAATCGAACGTGGTCAACGTCCAACGCCTCAGAATAACGATGGAGCAACTCGAGCTTTTAAGCTCTCACGTGATGAGGGACGGATTGATTGGACGCTTGATGCCGAACGCATCAGTGCGAAGATTCGTGCCTTCACATCCAATCCAGGAGCATGGAGTGAATTCAGAGGTTCAACTATTAAGCTCGCATCACCTCGCATCAGCGATTTCTCACTCGCTCCTGGCGAGATAGCGTTTATAGATCGCAAGGTATTCGTTGGCACATCGACATTTGCACTCGAGATTGGACTCATCATCGCAGCTGGAAAAGGCGAGATCGCTGCCTCATCATGGGCCAACGGAGCTCGTTTGATAGCAGGGGAGCGCTGTGAGTAATTTCCCGCCAAAGAAATTTACAAAGCCGCGCCCTGATGCGCCCCGTCTACTTGCCTACGACATTATCTCTGAGGTGAATCGACGTAATGGGTATTCAAACCTTCTGTTGCCTCAGGCTCTGAGCGCCTCTTCTATGGATGAACGAGATCGAGGCTTCACTACGGAACTCGTCTACGGAACCCTACGTATGCAGGGCCTCTATGACTATATCTTCACTCAGATTAGCGACCGCCCCTGGGAACAGGTCGATCATGACATCGTAGATCTCGCTCGAATGGGAGCGCATCAGATTTTCACCATGCGCACACCGTTGCATGCAGCGGTTTCTGCAACGGTAGATGTAGCTCGTAAGCAACTAGGGGAGTCAAAGGGAAGCTTCATCAACGCCCTGATGCGTAAGGCTAGCGCGCAAGAGTTAGATCAATGGCTACAGCCCGTCAGAGCTATGAGCGATACTGTCGCGCGTCTATCGATTGAGCATTCCCATCCAGAGTGGATTGTCTCTGCCTATCTCGATCTTCTTAAAGATTTAACCCTAGTTGAGAGAGAACTCATCTCTAATAACACACCTGCACAGCCAACACTGGTCTCTTGGCCAGGTGCTTCTACTCAGGAAGAACTCGTCGCGCTAGGCGCTGTTGCTACCGAATATTCACCTTATGGAGCTCGCTTTGATGGCGCGCCTGGTTCGCTTGAATTAATCAGACATCGAAAAGCTGGCGTCCAGGATGAAGGCTCGCAGTTAGTCGCAGAAATCTTTGCCAAAGTCACAGCGCAGGCAGAATGCACTCTCGATCTCTGTGCTGGTCCTGGTGGAAAGGCTGCGCTCCTTTCTCATATATGTGAAGCCTCAGGTAGAGATTTTGTAGCAAATGAAATCTCCGAGCCACGAGCTAAATTGGTAAAGAATGTGATTGGCAAATTTGGAGTCATTGTTGGTGACGGTCGAGAGATTGCAGAACATGGTCGTACCTTTGATGCCATTCTTGCCGATGTTCCATGTACTGGATTGGGTGCCTTGCGTCGCCGCCCTGAAGTGCGCTGGCGAAGGACTCTTAAGGATTTAGCGCCGCTCTTGCAGCTCCAAATAGAACTCAGCGACTCAGCGATCTCAGTACTTAATCCGGGTGGTTACTTCGGCTATGCAACTTGTTCACCACACTTTGCGGAGACAACTGGCCAGGTTCGCCAGATCCTCAAGAAACATCCAGAGTTGAGCCTGGTCGATATCTCAGACTTCCTTCCACAAACACTGCATGATGCAAGCCGTGATGGAGCGCTCTCACTCTGGGGTCATCGCCACCATACCGATTCAATGTTCCTAGCCATTTTCCAGAAGGCGAACTAACCTTAGATTATGGGCAGCGATATCCGGATTACACCAAGTATTCTCAATGCCGATCGAGAGAACCTTGCATCCGAGATAGCTCGTATTGCAGATGTCTCAGATTTTATCCATCTCGATATTATGGATAACATCTTTGTCCCCAATTTCACATTTGATTTCGATAGCGCACGTCAGATAATCCAATCCTCACCAGTTCCAATAGATTCCCACTTGATGGTTGCCGAGGTGGATGAGATCGCGATTTCTTATGCTCAAGCTGGCAGCGCAAGCGTCACTATTCATGTTGAGGCATGTCGCGACATTCGGACGACAACCAAGGGCATTCGAGCCGCTGGCGCCAGAGCAGCGCTAGCGCTTAAGCCAGCAACCGATATCGATGATTACGCTGGTTATTTGAGCGATGTAGATATGTTTCTGATTATGACCGTTGAGCCAGGGTTCGGTGGCCAATCATTTATTGATGAGATGCTGCCCAAGATTCGTAAGACCAGAAAACTCATCGGTGATCGTCCAATCTGGCTTCAAGTAGATGGTGGTATCTCAACTTCCACCATCGAACGAGCAGCTGATGCAGGTGCCGATACCTTTGTTGCTGGAAGTGCAGTCTTCAACTCAGATAATCCAGCAGAGATGGTTACTCTCCTCCGTAAATTGGCTCAATAAGCCTCAGATATACCGATTTCTTTAATATCCAGTTACTGATACAACTCTTTAATTGCGAGAAATGGCGCATCTTGCTCTAGTAGAATGCGGCTATGAAATCTTTTGATTCCCTCTGGATAGAGCTCGCCGAGAAGATTGCGACCCGTCCAGATGGGTCAGGAACAGTGGCCGCTGTCGATGCGGGCGTCCATGCAATCGGCAAGAAGATTCTGGAAGAAGCTGGTGAAGTCTGGCTTGCGGCTGAGCACGAGAGCGATGAAGCACTTGCGGAAGAGATTAGTCAATTGATTTACCATCTCCAGACGTTGATGTTGGCACGTGGCTTGAAGCCTGAAGATATCTACCGCTACCTATAAGAGAGTTGATTATGTTAAGAATTGCTGTACCCAATAAGGGGGCTCTCGCTGAATCATCGATTGCTATCCTGAAAGAGGCTGGTTATCGTCAGCGGACGGATTCCCGCGATTTAGTGCTCACAGATTCTGCGAATGGTGTCGAGTTTTACTACCTACGGCCTCGCGATATCGCAATCTATGTTGGCTCCGGAGAGCTCGAGGCGGGAATAACTGGTCGTGATCTGCTTATCGATTCTGGTGCTACTGCAGAGGAAGTCCTACCGTTAGATTTTGGTGGATCTACCTTTAGATTCGCCGGACCTGTGGGTACTGCATTATCGCTCGAATCCATTGCTGGAAAACGGGTGGCAACTGCATATCCGGGACTCGTTGAAAGTTACCTTGCCCCAAGAGGAATATCCGCCTCAGTAGTTCGTCTCGATGGCGCAGTTGAATCATCAATCCGTCTTGGCGTCGCAGATTTAATTGCAGATGTAGTCAGCACTGGTAACACCCTTAAGCAAGCAGGACTTCAGGTATTTGGAGATCCTATCCTTACCTCAGAAGCTGTTCTCATTAAGAGATCCGGTGCCTCAGTTCCAGCCGGTTTAGATATTTTGATTCGACGCCTCCAGGGTGTTGTCACTGCTCGACAATACGTCCTCCTTGATTACGACATTCCAAAGAGTGAGGTAGATCAAGCGTGTGCCATTACTCCTGGTCTTGAATCGCCAACAATTTCACCGCTGCAGAAGGCCGATTGGGTAGCAGTCCGGGCAATGGTTCTTCGGAGCGAGACAAATCGTTTAATGGATGAACTCTGGGCCCTTGGCGCACGTGGCATCTTGGTAACTGATATCCACGCCTGTCGACTTTAATTACTTACGTGTAGCGCCTGCTTCTTCAACTTCTTCACGAGTGATGCCAAGGAGGTAGAGAACCGAATCAAGGTATGGCGCAGTAAGCGAACTATCAGCAGCGGCTCGCACAGCAGGCTTAGCGTTGAATGCGATGCCAAGTCCGGCAGCAGCGATCATATCGAGATCATTTGCGCCATCTCCGATTGCAATCGTCTGCTCGATTGATACACCTTCAAGAGTTGCAAAATCGCGAAGGGCTGTTGCCTTCGCAGCGCGATCAATAACATCTCCAACAATCTTTCCAGTCAATTTTCCATCAATGACTTCGAGGGTATTTGCTCGATAGTGAGAAATGTCCAAATCTCGCAATATCGGTTCAATCACCGCAGTAAAGCCGCCAGATACCACGGCAACGCTATGACCGAGCTTCTTCAGGGTAGCGACGAGAGTGCGGGCTCCTGGAGTTAAGAGAATCTCTGAGCGAACATCATCAATCACAGATTCGGGAAGACCCTGAAGCAGGGCAACCCGGGCTCGTAAACTTGCCTCGAAATCCAATTCTCCACGCATTGCCCGATCAGTGATCTCTCGTATTTCGAGCTCTTTGCCAGCTCGCCTTCCAAGAAGTTCAATGACCTCTTGTTGAATGAGCGTTGAATCAACATCCATCACAACCAATTTCTTAGCCCAGCGCATGAGCCCACCGGGGGAGACTGCGATATCTACCGAGTGGCTATTAGCTACCGTTGCCAGAGAGGGACGAAGACAGTGTTGATCTACTTGAGAGACAACGAATTCAATCGCTGTCACTGGATAGCTTGCGGTGCGGTGAATGCGTTCAATATTTCCGCCATGCTCTGCAATCTCTGCGGCTATTGCACTGATCGCCGCTGGTTGTAGAGGATTTCCTAGGGCGACAACATGCATTAACCCTGTCTTCGCTGCAATCGTTGAACCTTCTTGGCTCTGAAATGATGTTGCGATATCTACACCAAGGCGTTCGGCACACACATTGAGATCCTCATCAATAGCCTCACGATGATCAGGGTTTAGTGCGATCAAGACCGTCAATATGACTCGATCACGAGCTACTACTTGTTCGATATCAAGAACAGTTACTGCAAAGGGAGAGAGAGTCTCAAAGAGCGCTTGCGTAATTCCGGGGGTATCTACTCCAGAGAGGAGAATTAACCCCGTAAATTGGCTCTTTTCACTGCTCATGGGGGTAGGTTAGTACGAATCACGGCGACCAAGGCTCTTATCTGCCGATGATTTCACTATGAAAGATATATCGTGCCTCCATGGCCGGCGAGTATGTTTTAGAGCTCCGCGATGTATCTGTACGCCGTGGTGAGCAGATAATCCTCGGACCGCTTACCTTCGCCATTCGACCTTCAGAACGCTGGGTTGTTCTAGGCCCTAATGGTGCGGGCAAATCAACGCTATTGCAGTTATTGGCGACGCGGATATTTCCAACACTGGGCACTGTTCACCTGCTCGATAAAGAGATGGGCAAGGTTGATCTCTCCGAGTTACGGACACGTATTGGAATCTGCGGTGCACTGATTTCGGAAGATATTCCATACGACGAGAAAGTTAAGGATGTCGTTCTCACCGCCGCCTATGCGCTCTTAGGGCGCTGGAATGAAGCTTACGATTTATGGGATGAATCTCGCGCTGTTGCATTATTGACTACCTTTGGGGTGCGCGATTTAGCAGATCGCACCTACGGAACCCTCAGTGAGGGCGAGCGTAAGCGCGTTCAGATCGCACGAGCGCTAATGGCTGATCCGGAATTACTCTTGCTCGATGAACCGGCAGCTGGATTAGATTTAGGAGGACGAGAAGATTTACTCCGCCGCTTCTCAATCTTCGCCGGTGATCCCACAGCGCCAGCATCAATCTTGGTGACCCATCACATTGAAGAGATCCCTGCCGGAACCACTCATGCTCTACTGATAAAGGCTGGAAAAATCGCCGTCTCCGGACCCATTAGCGATGTCATCACAAGTGAACATGTCTCGGCTATTTTTGAAGTTCCAATTACCGTAGTCCGCGAAGGCGAGAGATTCTTCGCTCGATCCCAGTAAATGTCTTTTGCGCTCGATGAGGTTGATGGCTCTTGGCGGCCATTCTTCTCCGACCATATCTCCGAGGTTAGTGAAATATTGCAGGGTCTCGATTTAGAATCAATTGCACCTGATCGCTCTGAGGTATTCCGCGCTTTCCGATATCCCGTGGATCAGATACGCGTTCTCATTCTTGGACAAGATCCTTACCCCGCAGTTGGCGTTGCCGATGGTTTGGCCTTCTCATCGAAAGGTGCCGCCATCCCGGCCTCGCTTCGAAATATATTCATCGAGTATCAATCTGACCTTGGCTTCACACCGCCCAAGAACCCTGACCTGACTCAATGGGCTAAGAATGGAGTTCTTCTACTCAATCGAACGCTTACGACCTCAATTGGTGAGCGGAACGCTCATGTTGCCAAAGGCTGGAGCATGTTCACACTTGAAGTTGCTCGATACTTAGCCGAGCGCGATGTTGTCGCCATTCTCTGGGGA
>Ga0209230_10000276_pt1 | contig 19983 bp, 17 predicted proteins | sample LakOntMetagenome_FD_187467 | JGI IMG/M metagenome (GOLD analysis project Ga0209230, IMG submission 187467) | Freshwater and sediment microbial communities from Lake Ontario - Sta 18 epilimnion Metagenome (SPAdes) (version 2) | ecosystem: Environmental > Aquatic > Freshwater > Lentic | place... | reverse complement strand
CAGGTTTTCAGATGTCCTCGGCGCAGTTGTGGCAAGAGATGCTTGATCGAGGAATTTTGATTCGAGATGTGGGATTATCAGGTTACTTACGCACCACAATCGGCACTGGCGCCGAAAACGAAAAGTTTCTACATGCGCTACGAGAGTGCCTGGCTAAGGAGAAATCATGAGAACAGCACGCGTTGAAAGAACAACAAAAGAGTCCAAAGTTTTGGTCGAGCTCAATCTTGATGGAAGCGGACAGATCAACGTTGACACGGGGGTGCCGTTCTTCGACCACATGCTCTCCCAACTTGGAAAGCATTCAGGTTTTGATCTCACCGTAAAGACTGAGGGCGATGTCGATGTCGACTCGCACCACACAGTTGAAGATACATCTCTCGCTTTCGGTCAGGCTCTTCGCGAGGCACTCGGTGACAAGGCTGGTATTCGTCGTTTTGGTGATGCCATGGTTCCACTGGATGAAGTACTCGTTCAGGCAGCAGTTGATCTCTCAGGTCGTCCATACCTTGTTCATCGCCAACCTGAAATCGTTGAACTCATCGGAACTTTTGATACAACTTTAGGTAAGCACATTTGGGAATCGATTGTTGCTGAAGCACGTATCGCACTTCATATTCGTGTTCTTGAGGGACGAAACGCGCACCATGTCTTTGAAGCGCAATTTAAGGCAGTCGCTCGGGCACTCCGTGATGCAGTTGCTCTTGATGGGCGAGTTAGCGGTATTCCTTCTACCAAGGGCTCACTCTAATTTCAACAATTGCAATTCTGGATTATGGTTCAGGCAATCTTCGATCAGCGGTTCGAGCTTTCGAAACTTCTGGTCACGAAGTGATCCTTACCTCTGATCCAGATGTTGCCCGTGAAGCTACCGGATTAGTAGTTCCAGGAGTAGGTGCATTCTCTGCCTGTATGAACGGATTAAATAAGGTGAAAGCGGCTGAAGTTATTCGAGCACGGTATGAGGCATCTCGTCCGACGATTGGTATTTGTATTGGAATGCAAGTTCTTTTCGCAGATAGTGATGAAAATGGAATTCATTCTGGAATCAAGATTTGGCCAACTTCTGTAAGCAAATTACATGCACCGGTCTTGCCGCATATGGGATGGAATAACGTTGAGTCGGATTCCAAATCTCAATTATTCGCAGGCGTTGAAGGAGAATCCTTCTACTTCGTGCATTCATATGCAGCACGTGATTTACCTGGGGCGGTAAATACGTATGCCACCCACGGAGAGAGGTTTCTTGCTGCCACCGAAGACGGCGCACTCTCTGCAACGCAATTTCATCCAGAGAAATCAGGGCGAGCAGGACTTGCGCTGATAAAGAATTGGAGCAAGACGTTATGAGTTTTCTTGAACTATTGCCTGCTGTAGATGTTAAAGACGGTCGCGCTGTCCGGCTGGTTCAGGGTGAACTTGCTCGGGAAAGCGTTTATGGTTCACCACTTGAAGTTGCTCTTGAGTTTCAGAGATCAGGTGCTCAGTGGTTACACCTTGTTGATTTAGATGCAGCATTTGGTCGTGGAGAGAACAGTGCCTTGCTCGCAGAAGTCGTCGGTACGCTAGATATAGATGTAGAGCTCTCAGGCGGAATTCGTGATGATCAATCTCTGGCACGGGCACTGGCAACCGGATGTCGCAGAGTAAATCTTGGAACCGCTGCTCTGGAGAACCCAGACTGGACATCTCGCGTAATTGCAGAACATGGTGATCGCATCGCAGTTGGCCTAGATGTGCGCGGGCATGTTCTTGCAGCGCGAGGATGGACACAAGAAGGCGGAGATCTCTTTGAAACGCTGGCGCGTCTAGAGTCAGATGGATGCGCACGTTATGTCGTCACCGATGTAACTAAAGATGGAACCCTGCAGGGGCCAAATCTAGAGCTACTTAAAGAGGTGTGTGCAGCCACCAAAAAACCGGTTGTCGCTAGTGGCGGAATTTCTAGCCTTGAAGATATCAAAGTGCTCTGCGCTCTTAACGCCATCGGTGTTGAAGGTGCGATTGTCGGCAAGGCACTTTATGCGGGCGCGTTTACTCTCGAACAAGCGCTCGAAGTGACTCGCTCATGACTTTATCTTCTCGGATTATCGCTTGCCTAGATGTAAATGAAGGTCGCGTAGTTAAGGGTGTGAACTTCACTGATCTCGTTGATGCTGGAGATCCCGTTGAGATGGCAAGACTTTACGATAGCGAAGGTGTTGACGAACTCACCTTTCTAGATATTTCTGCCAGTGTCACTAATCGTGAAACTACATATGATGTTGTGAGCAGGACTGCAGAACAGGTCTTCATCCCTTTGACAGTCGGTGGGGGAGTCAGAACTGTCGAGGATGTAGATCGACTCTTACGTTCTGGAGCGGATAAGGTTTCAGTGAACACCGCAGCGATTGCTCGCCCAGAATTAATCTCTGAGATCGCAGATCGCTTTGGAACTCAAGTTCTAGTCTTATCAGTTGATGCTCGCAGAGCTCGAACAATTTCAGGTTTTGAAGTAACCACACATGGCGGACGGACCAGCGCTGGTATCGATGCACTTGAGTGGATTGAGAAGGCAACAAATCTCGGAGTCGGTGAAATCCTTCTTAATTCAATGGATGCAGATGGAACGCGTACAGGTTATGACATTGGAATGATTTCTAGAGTTCGTGAAATCTCAACACTCCCTCTGATCGCTAGTGGCGGAGCAGGATCACTTGAGGATTTCGCAGCTGCAATTGAGGCAGGGGCAGATGCTCTCTTAGCCGCGAGCGTCTTTCACTTTGGGGTTCATCGCATCTCTGATGTGAAGAGGTACTTATCTGAGCATGGATATTCCGTGCGCACGAGTGCTCTGACCTGAGGCACAATTGCCCCATGAGCATCTCTCTTTCTCCTGCAATTTTGGAACTTCTCAAGAATTCAGATGACTTGATGCCTGCAATCGCCCAAGACAGTCTCTCTGGTGAGGTGCTGATGCTCGCCTACGTCAATACAGAATCTCTTGCTATGACGATTGATTCTGGTTTTGCGACGTATTTCAGTCGTTCACGTAATGAACTCTGGAAAAAGGGCGAAACTTCTGGACACTTACAGAAAGTAGTTTCAATCTCTATTGACTGTGATGGAGATGCAATTTTATTTCAAGTGGAACAAGAAGGCGCTGCCTGTCATACCGGTGAATTTACCTGTTTCCATCGAGAGATTTATCCAGCTAAAAACGAGAGCAATTAGTAAGCGCTCCGATGAACCTTCAAGAATTCAGAGAGTACGCCTCCACATACAACGTAATTCCTGTCTACAGAAAACTCTTAGCCGACGGCGAAACTCCACTTGGCGTCTACCGTAAATTGACTGGAAATTCGCCAGGCTCATTTCTTCTGGAATCGGCCGAGCATGGCGGTGCATGGTCACGATATTCATTCATTGGTGCGCACTCTCAAGCAACGTTGAGTGAAAAAGATGGCAGTGCACACTGGATTGGTGTCGCACCTGCGGGAGCGCCGCAAGGAATTGATCCTCTAGAAGCGCTTCGTCTATCTGCATCTCACCTACGTTCACCGAAGATTGCAGGACTACCACCACTTACTGGTGGGCTTGTTGGATATATGAGTTATGACAGCGTCAGAGGGCTAGAGAAGTTGCCTTCATTAGCCGTCAAAGATATTCCACTCCCAGAGATTGCCTTTATGTTGACGAGTGATCTGGCAGTTCTTGACCACGCAGATGGCACCATTACTTTGATTGCAAATGCAATTAATTGGGACGGAAGTAATGAACGTGTAGATGAAGCCTTTGCCGATGCTCAGAGTCGCTTAGATCGAATGCAACGTGAACTCGCAGCCCCACTCGAGGGACATATTGCACATATAAGTTCAAATTCTGATCCAATCTTTGATCGGAATATAAGTCAGGAAGAGTTCATCTCAAAGGTTGGCCTGGCAAAGGAAGAGATTCTCTCTGGTGAAGCTTTCCAGATCGTCTTATCGCAACGTTTCTCCATGGAGTGCACTGCCGATGCTATTGATGTCTATCGTATGTTGCGCCTGCGCAATCCTTCTCCTTATATGTACCTCTTTAGATTTGAAGGCGGAGTAGATGTTGTGGGATCGAGCCCAGAGGCTTTGGTGAAAGTCACCGAAGGCGAAGTGATGGTTCACCCAATTGCCGGTACCCGAAAGCGTTCATCATCTCCTGAAGAAGATAAACGGTTGGGTGAAGAACTGCTTGCAGATCCTAAGGAGCGTGCAGAGCATTTGATGCTGGTAGATCTTGGTCGAAATGACTTAGGTCGAATATGTGCTGCCGGATCAGTTGAAGTCGTCGATTTCATGAGTGTCGAAAGATACTCACACGTGATGCATATTGTTTCGACTGTCACGGGAACTCTGGCAAATGAAAAAACCGGAGTAGATGCACTTTTTGCAACCTTTCCTGCCGGCACTCTCTCTGGTGCGCCAAAGCCAAGAGCTATGGAGATCATTGAATCGCTCGAACCTCATCGCCGCGGACTCTACGGTGGTGCGATTGGATATCTAGATTTCACAGGCAATGTGGATACATGCATTGCTATTCGCACGGCTCTTATCTACGACGGTCGCGCATATGTACAGGCGGGTGCAGGAATCGTTGCCGATTCTGATGCACAATCTGAAAACCAAGAGTGTCTGAATAAGGCAGCGGCCGTTCTTGGAGCAATTAGCGCCGCTCAAGTGATGAGGTCGGCAGAGTGAAGGACTTACTTCCCATTGCAATCAGCGCAGTAGTTATTGGGGCCATCGTGATTTTCTTAAGCAGACATTTCTCCCTGTCATCACGCTATGAACGCAAACCCAGGGTTCATACTCCATGGAGTGCGCAAGATCATGGAATCGATCCCACTGAAGAGACAAAGCCATGACCGTTCTTGATTCAATCATCGCTGGAGTTCGCGAAGATTTAGCTAAACGTCGCCGGCCACTTGGTGAACTACGCGAAAAAGTCGAAAGTGCTCCACCTGTTATCGATGCACACCCAGGTCTACGTGGCGATCTCATTAGCGTGATCGCCGAAGTAAAGAGATCTTCTCCAAGTAAAGGAGAGTTAGCTGCCATTACCAATCCGGCGAATCTAGCCGAGCAATACCAGGAAGCAGGTGCAAGTGTCATAAGCGTTCTCACGGAACAGCGGAGATTTTCGGGTTCGCTTGCAGATCTTGAGTCAGTGCGCAGTGCGGTAGATATTCCAGTTCTTCGCAAAGATTTTATGATTGATGAGTATCAGTTTTTCGAAGCTCGAGCCTATGGCGCAGATGTTGTGTTACTTATTGTCGCCGCTCTATCTGCACGTCAACTTAACGATTACTATGAGATGGCAACTGAATTGGGAATGGCAAGTCTGATCGAAGTCCATACTCACGATGAATTAGAGCGAGCTATGGAGATTTCACCCAGAATAATTGGAATAAATTCTAGAAATCTCAAAACACTAGAGGTTGATCAAAAAGCCTTTGCCGAACTGCTTCCAGAGATTCCAGCAGAGATCATCAAAGTGGCTGAATCTGGTATCTCTTCCAGAGCCGAAGTTGAGGTAGCCCGCTCATTTGGAGCCGATGCAATTCTCGTTGGTGAGGCGCTTGTGCGTGCGGGGGATCCAATTTCTGCACTGCAGACCCTTCGTGGTCTCTAGTACCCTCATCTCCATGACTCTTGATGCAAAGGAAATCATCGGCCACTTTGGTCCTTACGGTGGTCGCTTTGTACCTGAAGCGCTGATTGGCGCACTAGAAGAGCTCGAAGCGGCACATATTGCAGCGGCAGCCGATCCAGTTTTTGTCGCAGAGCTAGACCACTTACATCGCACCTACACGGGTCGCCCCAGCATCATTACAGAGGTGCCACGATTTGCAGAGCATGCAGGTGGTGCTCGAATTTTGCTCAAGCGAGAAGATCTCAACCACACTGGTTCGCATAAGATCAATAACGTTTTAGGCCAAGCACTTCTTACAAAGCGTATGGGTAAAAAGCGCATCATCGCCGAAACTGGTGCAGGTCAGCATGGCGTTGCCTCTGCTACCGCTGCAGCTCTCATGGGACTTGAGTGCGTTGTTTACATGGGTGAAGAAGATACAAAACGTCAAGCCCTCAACGTGGCGCGAATGAAATTACTTGGTGCCCAAGTTGTGCCAGTAACCAGTGGTTCTCGCACCCTCAAAGATGCAATCAATGAAGCGATGCGCGATTGGGTAACAAATGTTGAAACGACACACTACTTACTGGGAACTGTCGCAGGTCCGCATCCGTTCCCAACTATGGTTCGTGACTTTCATCGAATCATCGGAGTTGAGGCACGTGCACAAGTTCTGGAATTGACTGGCAAGCTTCCCGATGCCGTTCTTGCATGCGTGGGTGGTGGTTCAAATGCCATCGGAATTTTCCATCCCTTTATTGATGACACCGAAGTTGCGCTGATCGGCCTAGAAGCAGGCGGCGATGGAGTAAGTACTGGCAGACATGCGGCGACAATTACAGGCGGAACTCCAGGAGTTCTCCACGGAACACGCTCTTATGTTTTGCAAGATGAAAATGGACAAACTGTTGAATCACATTCAATATCAGCCGGTCTTGATTACCCAGGTGTAGGTCCAGAGCATGCATATCTCCATGACATTGGTCGTGCGCAGTATCGTGCCATTACTGATGCGCAAGCGATGGAAGCTTTCGCTCTTCTCTGTCGCACTGAAGGAATCATTCCTGCGATCGAGACAGCGCACGCGCTAGCTGGGGCGATGCAAGTTGGTAAAGAGCTCGGACCGAACGCAACTCTTCTCATTAACTTATCTGGTCGTGGCGATAAAGATGTTGCCACCGCCGCGGCATATTTTGGAATTGAACTGTAAAAATGGCGCTAGATACTCCTCTTGATCGTGTGTTGGCAAAGGCGAAGAGTGAGAACCGAGCAGCGCTGATTGCGTATATACCTGCTGGTTTCCCAAGTCACGAAGGATGTAAGAAAGTTATTGCTGCCTTTGCCGAAGGCGGAGTCGATGCGATTGAAATCGGCTTTCCTTACAGTGATCCAGTAATGGATGGGCCAACTATTCAGGCTGCTGCGGTGCAATCACTGAGTCAAGGAACCGGAGCGAAGGAAGTCTTTGAATCACTGCAGTGCGCACATGATCACGGTGTCGCTGCAGTAGTAATGACATATTGGAATCCGATTGAACGATATGGCGTTGAGAAATTTGCCCAAGCGATTTCTGATCATGGTGGCTCTGGAGTAATCACTCCAGACCTCACGGTTGAGGAATCTAAAGGATGGATTGCAGCCACAGATGCATCTGGGATTAATCGAATCTATGTAGTTGCTCCAAGTACTTCAGATTCTCGCCTTCCTGTTGTGACAAGCAAGTGCGGTGGCTTTGTCTATGCAGCGAGCATGATGGGTGTGACCGGAACACGAACCAGCGTCTCTTCATCTGCCGCTGAGTTGGTTGCCCGCGTTCGCACAACTACTGATACCCCAATAAGCGTTGGTCTTGGAGTATCAAATCGTGAACAAGCACGTTCTGTTGCAGGTTATGCCGATGGAGTGATTGTGGGTTCCGCATTTATCAACGCACTGCTGGAAGCACCTGATGAAGCTGCGGGTTTGCGCGCAGTAAAGGAATTGGCGCAAGAGTTAGCGTTGGGAGTACGTGAGGGGCGATGAAGAATTTTCTTATTGCAAAGCAAGAGTGGATAACAACTATCTTCCGTTTCGGATTTGGTGCATTCCTGCTTTATGCAGGCGGAATAAAAGCATTTGATCCTGCCGCATCTGCCAACGCAACTGCGGCCTATAAAATTCTTCCAACAGATCTTGCACATCTTGCGGGATATATCTTGCCTTGGCTTGAAGTCGCACTTGCAATATTCCTGATCCTCGGTGTTTTCATTCGACCAGCAGCCATGGCAAGTGCTCTATTGATGCTGATGTTTATAGGAGCAATAGCCTCCGTGTGGGCGCGTGGGATGCTCATTGACTGTGGCTGCCTCGGAGGCGGGGGAGCAATTGATCCATCCAAGGCGACCGAAGCTCGCATCGCATACGCAGTAGACATTGCGCGCGATATCGCATTCGTGGGCATGTGCCTTTACATTTTCAAGTACCCTTATGGAAAACTTTCTCTCGATAAGAAGCCAGAATCAACTACCCAAGCTAGCGAGGATCAGGAATGAGCAAGCCAAAAAAGAATTCAGTCAAGTCACAAGGTGGAGATCCATTTACTCGCTGGCTTGTAATTGGAATGGTGACGCTTGTTGTTGCAGTTGGAGCATTCTTCAGTTTGACCAGTGAGAACAAAGCAAAGAATGCTTCCTTTGTAGCTCTCGATTCTTTTCAATCCCTAGGAGCGATACCAGCTACTGTCGATCCTGCCGAAGGTGATGGAATTGTCTTCAACCAGGGCCTTCCTCTCAAAATTGATATTTTCGAAGATTTTCAATGCCCAATCTGTAGGTTATTTGAAGATCCAATCGGTGGGTATTTAACATCCTTGATCACAGAGAAGAAGGCGCAAGTTACCTACCACCCGCTCTCATTCCTCGGCAATGGAACCAAGGATGATGAATCTATAGCCGCTTCTAATGCTGCATATTGCGCCGTAGATGAGGATAGATTCCTCGATTTTCACAAGGCGCTCATGGACGTTCAATCACAAGTTGAAAATTCAGGGTTCCTCAATACAGAAAACTTGCTCACTATTGGTAAGAAAATTGGAATCACTTCCCAGACTTTTACCGACTGCGTGACCAATAAGTCTAAACTTGTAAATGTTGTTGCAGCAACGGAGTCAATGCAGCGTTACGGAGTCCAGGGAACACCGACGACATTGATCAATGGCAAACTGTGGGAGCGTCAATCTCCAGCCTTTGATGTCAACGAGTTCAAGGCTGCAGTTGAGGCCGCGGCTAAGTAAATTCTGAGTCCTTGTAGATAGGAACTCAGATGCTTACTCGTTACATTCCTTCGCCATCTAACTCCTCCTTTGAGGTGGGTCCATTTACCTTCCATTTTTATGCCCTCTGCATCATTGCCGGTATCGCAATCGCAATATGGCTCGGAGATAAGAGGCTGCGGGCATACGATCCAAACCTGATCACAGTGGTTGCAGATGTCGCAATCTTTGCAGTGCCCTCAGGAATTATTGGTGGGCGGATTTATCACGTCCTTTCATCACCCAGTGATTTCTTTGGTAGCACCGGCTCCGTACTAGATATTTTTGCAATCTGGAAAGGCGGGCTCGGAATATGGGGTGCGATCTCTTTAGGTGCACTCGGTGCATATGTGGGATTGCGACGAGTCGGAAAAAAGCGACCAGATATCACGCTGCCGCACTTCCTGGTATTTCTTGATGCGCTTGCTCCCGGAATTCTCTTCGCACAGGCCATAGGACGTTTTGGAAATTGGTTTAACGTTGAGCTTTTCGGAAGACCTCTAGATACATGGTGGGCGTTGGAAGTTCCGCTGGCTAAGCGGCCCGCTTCTTTGAGGGCATTTGAAACATTTCATCCCACATTTCTCTACGAAGCAATCTGGTGTTCACTCGTAGCCATCATTCTGATTTTCCTTGGTAAAAAACTCCTTACGGGGCAAGTCTTTGCGACCTACATCGCTGCCTACTGTCTTGGACGCTTCTTTATTGAGAGTATCCGAATTGATTCAGCAAACCTCTTTTTCGGATTGCGACAGAATGAATGGGTGAGCATCACAGTGGGGGCGATAGCGATCGCTTTATTTCTGCGAATACGTCACAAGCAGAAAAGCCTCGGGTAGTATCTAGCCATGGGTCTTGAATCGGTATATCAGCGCAATCTTCATCACCGCGCCCATCGCGCAGGTTGGTTGCGAGCTGCCGTTCTCGGCGCTAATGATGGATTGGTTTCAACTGCCAGTCTTATGATCGGCGTTACCGCTGCAAAACCAGGAGAGAATTCTTTTCTTATTACAGCTGGAGTTGCTGCAATTGTTGCAGGTGCAATGTCTATGGCAGTTGGCGAATACGTCTCAGTACGTTCACAAAATGATGTTGAAGAATCAGATCGGCAGATGGAGATAGATCATCTGACAGCAGATCCAGATGGCGAATTGATGGAACTTGCAGAGATTTATGTTGGTCGAGGGTTAACTCCAGAACTCGCACAAGAGGTTGCGCGTCAGATGCACGCTCGTGATCCACTTGAAGCTCACTTGCGTGATGAACTCGGTCAGACGCCACAGAACAAAGCGCGTCCGTTACAGGCTGCTTTTGCATCGGCTGCAAGTTTTACTCTCGGCGGATTGATTCCATTCGCCGGTGCATTTGCTCCAACACCAGGCACGGTTGCGCTCAGCATTGTGGGCTTTGCCTTGGCTGGCCTCCTTGTGACAGGAATTTTGAGCGCAAAGACTGCTGGCAAGGATGTCTTCGGGCCGACCGTGCGAGTAATGCTTGGAGGAGCTTTTGGTATGGCGGTCACCGCTGGAATAGGCCGTCTTCTCCATATCAACCTGGGCTAGTCGGCCTAGATCACCGTTTTGATCTTTCACTCCGGGCTTGCAGTTGCTACCCTGAGCATGGGTCAACGTTGTCCCGTTGAGTACTAACGGTAACTGACAACAGGAGATCTTCTTTAATGGCACTTCCATCAACATTTCCAGCCGCTCAAGGGTTATATAACCCTGCAAATGAGCATGATGCATGCGGCGTTGCGATGGTCGCCACCTTAAATAAAATTGCGACACACGAAATTGTTGCTCAAGCACTCACAGCGCTACGCAATCTAGAACACCGCGGTGCAGCTGGTGCTGAACCAGATAGCGGAGATGGCGCTGGAATATTAATTCGCGTACCTGATGCTTTCTATCGCGCAATAACAGATTTTGATCTTCCCCTCGAAGGAAGTTATGCAACAGGTATCGCATTTATCCAACCAGGATTTGATCCAGTCCCACTCGTGGAATCTCTTGCTGCGCAGGAGGGTCTTGTCATCATCGGTTGGCGCGATCTACCTACCAACCCAACCTCGGTAGGAAAGACTGCCCATTCTGTAATGCCCATCTTTAAGCAACTCTTTGTTAAGGCAAGCAATGGTGAAAGTGGCATAGCCCTCGATCGCTTGGCATTTGCATTACGCAAGCAGGCAGAGCATGCTGGCGAAATTTACTTCCCATCATTTTCATCACAAACAATTGTCTACAAGGGAATGCTCACAACCGGACAACTCGAAGAGTTCTTTCCTGACCTTAGCGATGAGAGAGTTGCTTCTCCCTTAGCGCTAGTTCACTCACGTTTTTCTACCAATACTTTCCCATCGTGGCCACTGGCTCACCCATATCGATTCATTGCTCACAATGGAGAAATCAATACAGTGAAAGGTAATCGCAACTGGATGCGTGCTCGTGAAGCGCTCCTACAAAGCGATCTCATTCCAGGAGAAATCTCTCGCCTCTTTCCAATTGTAGAAATGTCAGGCAGCGACTCTGCTTCCTTCGATGAAGTTCTTGAGCTGCTCTATCTCGGCGGTCGCTCACTCCCGCACGCAGTCTTGATGATGATTCCTGAGGCGTGGGAGAACCATGCGACGATGTCACAGAAGCGTCGCGATTTTTATGCTTTCCACTCATCCCTTATGGAACCGTGGGATGGTCCAGCATGTGTGACATTTACCGATGGCAATCAAGTTGGTGCAGTGTTGGATCGCAACGGTCTACGTCCTTCACGTTTCTGGGTGACACACGATGGAATGGTTGTTCTCGCATCAGAGGCCGGGGTTCTCGATTTTCCCGCAGAGAAAATTGCTCGTAAGGGTCGCTTGCAACCAGGCAAGATGTTCCTCGTAGATATCGAAGCTGGGCGCATTATCGAAGATGATGAGATTAAAGATTCTCTTGCCGATGCAGCTCCATATGGAAAATGGGTCGAGGATGGAGTTGTAAAACTCTCTGATCTTCCAGCTCGCGAACACATCATCTATCCACACTCTTCAGTTGTACGTCGTCAACGCGCATTCGGATACACCGAAGAAGAACTTCGCATCATTATTACGCCGATGGCAAAGAACGGAGCTGAGGCTCTTGGTTCGATGGGAACAGATACTCCGATCGCAGCCCTTTCAAATAAGCCACGCGTTCTCTTTGATTACTTCACTCAACTTTTTGCTCAAGTTACAAATCCTCCACTTGATGCCATTCGAGAAGAGATTGTCACAAGTCTTGGTGGATCCATTGGACCCGAGCACAATCTTCTTGATCCAGGACCACAATCTTGCCGCCAAATTCTTCTTCCTTTCCCAGTTATTGATAATGACGAGTTGGCAAAAATTATTCACGTTAATGCTGATGATGATTATGCACATTTGCAGTCATACGTTGTGCGCGGTCTCTTTCCGGTCTCCGGCGATGGAAATACACTGCGTAATCGTCTTGAAGAAATCAAAGAAGAGGTAAGTCAGGCAATCACTGAAGGTGCTCGCATCATCGTTCTTTCAGATCGAAATGGCGACGCCGAAGACACTCCTATTCCTTCACTTCTGCTCACCGCAGCAGTTCACCACCATCTCATTCGCCAAAAGACTCGCACCAAAGTTGGACTAGTTGTAGAGGCTGGAGATGTTCGTGAAGTTCATCATGTAGCTCTACTCATTGGTTATGGGGCCGCAGCAGTTAACCCATATCTTGCGATGGAGAGCGCAGAGGATCTTGTTATCCAAGGTGTAATCACAGGAATTACACCGGAGAAGGCTGTCCATAACATTATCAAGGCCCTCGGTAAGGGTGTTCTTAAGGTGATGTCAAAGATGGGAATCTCTACCATCGCGTCCTACACGGGCGCACAAGTGTTTGAAGCAATAGGTATTGCGCAAGATGTTGTTGATGAATTCTTTGTCGGAACAACTTCGCGTCTCGGTGGAGTCGATCTTGATGTGATTGCTGAAGAGACAATCAAGCGCCATCACATTGCCTACCCACCTGGGGGAGAAGTGCCTGGAACAAAGCGACTCCCAATCGGTGGCGAATATCAGTGGCGCCGTGATGGTGAGCCACACTTATTTAACCCAGAGACAGTCTTTACTTTGCAGCACGCAACTAGATCAAAGCGATATGACGTCTTCAAGCGATATACAAAAGCTGTCGATGATCAGAGTAAAGCGTTGATGACTCTGCGCGGACTCTTTGAATTCGATACCGCAACCCGTGCTCCGATCTCTGTCGATGAGGTTGAATCAATTGCTGACATTGTTAAGCGTTTTTCTACTGGCGCCATGTCTTACGGTTCGATTTCACAAGAAGCGCACGAAACACTTGCCATCGCGATGAATCGCCTTGGTGCCAAATCAAATACAGGTGAAGGCGGAGAAGATCCTTCTCGATTTACTCCTGAAGCTAATGGAGATTCAAAGCGCAGCTCAATCAAGCAGGTTGCCTCTGGTCGATTTGGTGTAACAAGTGAGTACTTAGTCAATGCTGATGACATTCAAATTAAGGTCGCACAAGGAGCAAAACCTGGCGAAGGTGGACAGCTTCCAGGTAACAAGGTCTACCCATGGATTGCCACAGTGCGTTATTCAACTCCTGGCGTTGGCTTGATCTCACCTCCTCCTCATCACGATATTTACTCGATTGAGGATCTTGCTCAGCTCATTCATGATCTAAAGAATGCAAATAAGAATGCACGTATCCACGTCAAACTTGTTGCAGAAGTTGGTGTTGGAACTGTTGCGGCCGGAGTATCTAAGGCCCATGCAGACGTTGTACTTATTTCCGGTCACGATGGCGGAACAGGTGCATCTCCACTTACTTCACTCAAGCATGCGGGTGCACCATGGGAGCTCGGCTTAGCTGAGACGCAACAGACACTTCTGCTTAACGGCCTACGTGATCGCATCGTTGTGCAGACTGATGGTCAACTCAAGACTGGTCGGGATGTAGTCATTGCAGCACTTTTGGGTGCAGAAGAGTTTGGTTTTGCTACTGCTCCACTAGTTGTATCTGGATGCGTGATGATGCGAGTCTGTCATTTAGATACTTGTCCTGTCGGCGTTGCAACGCAAAATCCAGAACTGCGAAAGAGATTTACTGGTAAGCCAGAGTTTGTCGAGACTTTCTTTGAATACATTGCAGAAGAAGTTCGCGAGATCTTGGCTACTCTTGGATTTAGAACTTTGCAAGAAGCTATTGGTCACGTTGAGTACCTCAATACTCAGAGAGCGGTCGCGCATTGGAAGACAAGCGGATTGGATCTCACTCCACTACTTGTTCGCCCCGATGTAGACAGTGCGCTCTATCAAACAACGACGCAGGACCATGGACTAGTCCACGCTCTTGATAATCTTCTTATCGAAAAGGCACAGGCAGCCCTCACCTCTGGCAGCAAAGTGTCGATTGAGTCAGCGGTGCGCAACGTCAACCGCACAGTGGGCACGATGCTTGGCGCTGAGATCACTCGAAAGTTCGGGGGAGCAGGACTACCTGCAGATACCGTTCTCGTCACGCTTCGCGGTTCAGCCGGACAATCACTGGGTGCATTCATTCCATCAGGTCTGACTCTAAAACTCTTCGGTGACTCCAACGACTATGTCGGCAAGGGATTATCTGGAGGTCGAATAATTGTTCGCCCAGATGAAAAAGCTACATTCGAATCGGAAGAGAACGTCATTGCAGGAAACGTTATTGGTTACGGTGCAACATCGGGAGATCTTTTCCTACGTGGCATTGTCGGCGAACGTTTCTGCGTACGAAACTCAGGAGCAACCGCTGTGGTTGAAGGCATCGGCGATCACGGATGTGAGTACATGACGGGTGGAACTGTTGTCGTTCTTGGTCGTACTGGACGTAACTTTGCAGCCGGCATGTCCGGTGGCCGTGCATTTGTGCTCGATCTCAATGCAGATCTAGTGAATACAGAGATGGTCGATGTGCTGGCAGTGCCGGTAGATCAAAAAGAAGCACTCAAGAAGATTGTGACTTCTTTCTTTAATGAAACAGAATCTCAAGTTGCTGGAAACTTACTTCTTGATTGGGAAAGTTCATTACATCGAATCTCACTTGTAATGCCTCGCGATTATGCTCGCGTACTTGCGGCGATGGAGAAGGCGACTCGTGAAGGTCTCCCAGTAGATCAATATGTTATGGAGGTTGCAGCAAATGGCTGATCCAAAAGGATTTATGACAACTCCGCGCGAGACGCCTAAGCGTCGACCTGTTGATGTACGAATTAAGGATTGGCGCGAAGTTTACGAACCACAAAGCATGGAACATCTACAGAAGCAGGCAGGCCGCTGCATGGATTGTGGCATTCCTTTCTGTCACTCAGGATGCCCACTAGGCAATCTAATTCCTGAGTGGAATGACTTGATCTACCGAGGCGATACAACGGAAGCAATTGCGCGTTTACACGCGACAAACAATTTTCCAGAGTTCACTGGCCGTCTCTGCCCAGCACCATGTGAGACTGCATGTGTTGTCGCAATAAATGCCGAAGCTGTCACAATCAAGCAGGTTGAACTTCGTACTATTGAAGAAGCCTTTGGTTCGGGCGATGTAAAGCCACTTGCACCAGATCGCCTTACTGGAAAGACAGTTGCAGTAATTGGATCCGGTCCTGCGGGCCTAGCTGCTGCCCAACAACTCACACGTGCTGGCCATACCGTCGTTGTCTATGAGCGTGCGGACAAGATTGGTGGACTTCTTCGTTACGGAATTCCTGAATTCAAAATGGAGAAGAACATAATTGATCGCCGCCTTGCTCAGATCGAGAAGGAAGGTACGCGCTTTCGTACCGGCATAAATGTTGGAGTCGACATCACTGGATCTGAATTGCGTCAAAAGTATGACGCTATTGTCCTTGCACTGGGAGCGACTCAGTGGAGAGAACTTCCTATCAAGGGGCGCGAAAATAAAGGTATCTATCAAGCGATGGAGTTTCTACCTTGGGGAAATAAACAAGCTTTAGGTGAAGTAACAAATCCTGAGATCAATGTTGCAGGAAAGCATGTCATCATCTTGGGTGGTGGCGATACTGGAGCAGATTGTCTTGGAACTTCAGTGCGCCAAGGAGCGGCTAGCGTCACTCAACTCGAGATCATGCCACGTCCTACAGATGAGCGTCCTGGTTCCCAGCCTTGGCCTATGTATCCAATGATTTTTAGAGTGTCGAGTGCACATGAAGAATTAGATCAGCGAGTATTTTCTGTCAGCACAGAAGAATTTATCGGTGATGGCAATGGAAATCTCAAGGCTCTTAAACTTGTCGAGACACAGATGATTGATGGAAAATTCCAACCAGTTCCTGGTACAGAGCGCGAAATCCCAGCTGACGTTGCCTTCCTTGCCATGGGCTTTACTGGAACCGAGAGCACACCGCTCTTCGATCAACTCGAAGTTGAACTCGACGAACGCACCAATGTGAAGCGAGATGACTCTTATCAAAGTACAACAGAGGGAGTCTTTGTAGCCGGAGATGCCGGACGCGGCCAATCACTGATTGTGTGGGCGATTGCTGAGGGTCGAAGTGCAGCGGCCGCTGTTGATCTTTATCTTGAAGGAGATACCCAACTTCCATCACCGATTGCACCAACTGCTCGGCCGTTGATGGTCTAAGCAAACAACTCGCCTAAAATCCAACTCGTTAGTAATCGATAAAGATAGGTAAGGTATGACCATGCGCCGCGCGAAAATTGTTTGCACACTTGGACCAGCAGTTGAGTCACCAGAAAAGGTGCGAGAACTTATCGCAGCTGGAATGAATATGGCTCGCCTCAACCTTTCTCATGGAAGCTATGAGGAGCATCAGCACCGACTAGATCAAGTGCGTGCGGCTGCTGGGGAAGCTGGTGTGCCGATTGCAATTTTAGTCGACCTCCAGGGTCCAAAGATTCGGTTAGCTCGCTTTAAAGATGGTCCTCATGACCTATCCCGTGGAGATATTTTCACAATTACAACCGATGAAATTGAAGGCACAAAAGAACGCGTAGGAACTACATATAAAGGTCTACCCGGAGATTGCAAGCCAGGGGATCGCATTCTTATCGACGATGGAAAAGTTACCGTTGAAGTGACAGAGGTCAAAGGAAACGATGTCATCACAAAGGTGATCGAGCCAGGTGCTGTGAGCAATAACAAGGGAATTAACCTTCCCGGTGTTGCAGTCTCTGTACCAGCGCTCTCTGAAAAAGATATTGATGATCTTCGTTGGGGTCTAGGAGCTGGTGCAGATTTCATCGCTCTCTCATTTGTGCGCAATGCCGATGACATCAAGGATGTACATCGCATCATGGATGAAGAAGGAATTCGAGTCCCTGTAATCGCAAAGATTGAAAAACCACAAGCTGTAGAAAACCTCGTAAGTATCGTTGACGCCTTCGATGGCATCATGGTGGCACGTGGTGATCTTGGTGTAGAGCTTCCAATTGAAGAAGTACCACTTGTTCAAAAGCGTTGCGTGGAATTGGCTCGCGATGCAGCCAAACCAGTAATCGTTGCCACCCAGATGCTTGACTCCATGATCACAAATTCTCGTCCGACTCGCGCAGAGGCGACAGATTGTGCAAATGCGGTGCTCGATGGCGCAGATGCACTGATGCTCTCAGGTGAGACCAGCGTGGGTGAATTTGCTATTGAAGCGGTGCAGACAATGTCTCGCATTATTCAAAGAACCGAAGAAGGCGGGCTAGATAGAATCCGCCCACTCATTCATGCCCCGCGCACTAAAGGTGGAGCAATAACAAAGGCTGCGGTGGAAGTCGGCGCAATCGTAGGAGCTAAGTTCCTTGTTGCCTTTACCCAGAGCGGTGATTCAGCTCGACGTATGTCACGCCTTCGCTCACCTATCCCAATCTTGGCGCTTACTCCAGATCACGGTACTTACAACCGACTCGCTCTTACATGGGGCGTTGAACCCATGATCACACCAGTTGTTTCACATACTGATGAAATGGTGAAACAGGTAGATGGACTTCTTCTTGAGAGTAAACGCACATCTATCGGCGATAATGTGATGATTGTGGCTGGTTCACCTCCCGGAATCCCTGGTTCCACCAACGCAATGCGAGTTCACCGCATGGGTGATGCCGTCGGTGGCGTTGCTCCCGCTTATCGCTGATTGCGCAATTCGGTTCAAAGGCAGGGGAGAGGTTAAGATTGGCTCACGTTAGCCTCGGTACTCCAACGGTAGAGAGGGCAGTCTCAAACACTGCATAGTGTCGGTTCGAATCCGACTCGGGGCACATGAATATAGAGCGCAATCAAGAGCCAGTGAGAATAGTCGTGGCCGAAGACGAGGCTCTGATCAGAATGGATCTCGTCGAAATGTTGGGCGAGGCTGGTTATCTCGTTGTTGCCCAAGCCAGCGATGGCGCAGAAGCAATTTCGTTAGTTGCAGAGCACAAACCAGATCTTGCAATTCTTGATGTAAAGATGCCAATACTCGATGGCATCAGCGCAGCCGAAGAGATCATTGCAACATGTCCGGTACTTATGCTCACTGCTTTCAGTCAACGAGAACTTGTAGATCGCGCACGCGATGCTGGCGTCATGGCTTACGTGCTTAAACCATTTACAATAAATGATTTGGTCCCAGCAATTGAGATTGCAATTAGTAGGCATCTGCAAATGAAATCTCTTGCCGCAGAGGTCGCAGATCTTCATGACCGGCTAGAGACACGAAAGATCATCGACCGAGCCAAGGGAATCCTGATGGCGGCCCTCAATCTCACCGAGCCTCAAGCATTCTCATGGATTCAAAAGGCGGCCATGGACCGTCGTCTCACTATGAAAGAAGTGGCACAGGCTGTCATCAGCCCTGACGCCGTTCCTCACTAATCTCTTCGTTTCGTAACCAAAAAGTAACCTGAATCAGGCAAAAGCCAGGCTAATTGTCTTGCTCAGACCTCACCCCTGCCATTACCCTTTCGGTCTCCCTGTCCCGGGACACAAGAACAGGAAAGGCAACAATGAATAAAAAATTGATGCAAGCCCTTGCCATTGGTTCAGTTGCATCACTCGTATTCGGAGTGACTTCAGCGACCACAGCTCAGGCTGCCGCTAAACAAATAACAATCGCTTTTCAAGGCCCACTTACAGGCGAAGAAGCCCAAGTTGGTCAGGACGAAGTTGCTGGCGTTGAATATGCCATCAAGTTGTTCAATGCTAAGAACAAAGGAAAGTATGTAGTTTCACTCGTTAAGGCTGATGACCAGGGTGCACCTGATCAGGCAGCAAAGGTTGCACCAGGAATCGCATCGAATGCAAAGATCATCGGTCTTGTAGGAGCTGCATACTCTGGAGCAACAATTGCGTCACTTCCTTTCTACAAGCAGCGTAACCTTGTAATGATTTCACCATCAGCAACTCGCGTATCAATTACCGATCCTGCTGCTGGTGCAATTGGATTCCCTGTATTCCACCGCGTCGTTGTAACAGACAAGGTTCAGGGACCATCTCTCTTCAAGCTAGCAACAAAGGGCGTAACAGCTCCTAAGGTATTCATCGTTGACGATCAGTCAGCTTACGGTGTCGGCCTTGTTGATTACATGAAGCCAGGAATTCCTGCAGGACAGGCTGTCGGATACGACAGCGTTTCAGATAAGACAACTGACTGGTCTGCAACAATTGCTAAGGTGAAGACAGCTAACGCAAACGTAGTGATCTACACAGGTTACTTCCCACAGGCTGCACCATTCTTCAAGCAGCTTCGCGATAGCGGATACACAGGCATCCTTGCAGGTGGCGACGGAGTTCTAAGCCCAAGCTTCCCAACTCTTGCACCTAAGGCAGTTCTTGAGGGTGTACGTCTAACTGCTGGAACTGTTCCTCTAGGTGAGATCTCTGCAGCAATGGAAGCAGATTTCAAGGCCAAGATGGGCAAGGCTTCAGGAGTCTACGCAGCTGAGTCAATCGATGCTGCAAATGTACTTCTTAACTGCATCGCAAAGGGTAATTCAACCCGCGCTGCAATGCTTAAGTGCGTCAAGGCTTACAGTGGTAAGTCACTCACTGGAACAACAA
>Ga0209230_10000275_pt1 | contig 20008 bp, 3 predicted proteins | sample LakOntMetagenome_FD_187467 | JGI IMG/M metagenome (GOLD analysis project Ga0209230, IMG submission 187467) | Freshwater and sediment microbial communities from Lake Ontario - Sta 18 epilimnion Metagenome (SPAdes) (version 2) | ecosystem: Environmental > Aquatic > Freshwater > Lentic | place... | reverse complement strand
TCAAGCGACTGTTAAAGCGCCTGTTGCAGCCGGAGGAGCTCAAGCGACGGTTAAAGCGCCTGTTGCAGCAGGAGGAGCTCAAGCGACGGTTAAAGCGCCACCAGCGACTGTTGAAGAACCCCCAGCGACCGCTAAAGAGTCACCAGCGACAGTTAACGTGCCCCCAACTGTTAAAGCGCCAGCGCCAGCACCAGTTGCAGCTGGAGGGGCATCCAAACACGTATATCTGCCAAAGGCAATTGCTAAAGAGGAGGCAATAGACGAGTCTGATCATGAAATGCTTAAAAATCTGTGCGTTAAGTACGGAAAGGACGTGCTAATTCGCTTATTAAAAGAAACGGGAGTATAATTCGTTAGCGGTGTTTATAAATATTTTAATATTTTTCATATACTCAATATATTTGAATTAGAAATATGGATATTTAAACATTTAAAGAGTATGCCCCCTATAATATATTAAAATGCTGCTTAAGATTAATGGCATTGACTACCAGATAAACGCCGACGAGTGTGCGAAAATTCCGCACGATAAGTTCAATTTTTTGGTAATTCGCGACAGCGTCGGAAAATTTGAACGAATAATATCGCTCATCAACGAAATCGGGAATCTTAACGTGGAGAACTTAATCGTTTACAATACAACCCACGGCGGATTCGTTCCAATTAATTGTTCGCCAAACTTCCAAAAAGTGATCGCATTGGACACGCAGTCGGATCACGCAGATAATGCAGCAAATAATATAAAGAATCGTAAGATAAAAAATATCGCATTCGCAAGTGATATTCAACAAGCACCCAATAATGCAATCGTTTATTCCGAAAACGACACTGTGTTGGATATGGATTTTATTAAAGAAACTAAGCCGGTATTGTTAACATTATATAGCGACGCATTGGCTCTTTCCGGGGTATACAAGGAAATATACCGATTAACAAACTCAAATCTTGTATTATATATCCCAGATGCAATTTCGGCTGCATTCAACGCAGAGTTTTCCTATTTTATAACTAAAACGGGTGAGCTCGCATACGACAATTTGAACCATCTCTGCATTATGGTAAAGAATGGCGGTCCGCAATTTGAACAAATGTTGTTAGATAATATGCATTTTTTTGATAGATGGACGATATTAGATACTGGCAGCACAGATGAAACGCTTGATATTATCAACCGTGTATTGGTGGGGAAAATGAAGGGCAACTTGTATCAAGAGCCATTCATTAATTTTAAAGAGAGCCGAAATCGTTGCTTAGACCTGGCGGGCGATTCTTGCAAGTTTCTAACAATGTTAGACGATACGTATGTAATCAAGGGCGATCTTAGAGGGTTTTTGAATGAAGTGCGCGGCGACCAAATGTCAACATCGTTTACTCTCTATATTAACAGCGACGACACAACGTACGGATCCAATAGAATTATTAAGAGCAAATCTGGTCTAAGATATGTTCATAGAATACACGAGGTTATAACGGATAAAGACAATGTGAATATTGTTATTCCGAGAGAAGTAAGCACTATAGATGATAGACGATTTGACTATATGGAAAAGCGAACAATGGACCGGAAGCAGCTGGACCTAAAATTGTTGTTTGAAGAGGTTGAGGAGAACCCACATGACCCTCGCGCATATTATTACTTGGCACAAACATACAATTTATTGGAAGATTACGAACGCACATTCTTTTATTTTATGAAAAGGGCCGAGTTTTTAAACGCCGGATTTGTTCAAGAAAGAGTGGACGCCATGTTTGAAGCTGCCCGCACTGCAAATTTTAAATTAAACAAACCGTGGGCTGAATGCGAGGAATTATACAATAGATGCTATAAGGCAGACGAATCGCGACCAGAGGCGCTATATTTTATTGGTATTCATTATTATCTGGAGAATAATTTCAAGAAGGCGTTTGGGTATTTCAAAAAAGCATTTGAGGTTGGGTTCCCTGTTCACTGTCAATATAGTCTAAAGCCTACACTGAGTTTTCATTTTCTTCCCAAATTTCTCGCCAAGATTTGCTATGATCTCGGAGAATATGATTTGGGTAAACAAGCATGTGAGCTGTTTTTAACACACAACAAGCCAGGCGATGACTCATATGATGAGGTGGTATCTTGGTATAAGATATACGAAAGGTTGGCCATCAAGGTTGAAAAGCGCGCGCCAAGGGTGCCCGAAAAACCCATCTTCTGCTTTCATGCAGACGGCGGATTCAATAAATGGTCGGGCAGCAGTATACTTACAATCGGAGTCGGAGGATCTGAGACGTATATTATTGAGATGGCGCGACATATTCAGCGTTCAGGATTGTTTGACGTTTATGTTTTTTGTAACTGCGCTGCAGAAGAGTTATTTGAGGGGGTTGTCTATAAACCTCTTGGAGACTACTATTCATTTATTAATACAAATTATATTCACAGCTGTATCGTAAGCCGGTTTTCAGAGTATTTACCGGTAACATTTAAGGGGTGGACAGAAAATGTCTACCTTGTGATTCACGATTTAACGCCATCCGGGATTGTTATTCCAAGGGACAATAAATTAAAGAAGATTTTTTGTTTAACCGAATGGCACGTGGATTATTTTACGCAGGTTTTCCCCTCATTAAAAAATATCACAGTCCCATTTTACTACGGCATTGACTTTCAAAAATTCAAAAGCGATAAGATTATGTTAAAACAGCAACACAAGTTTATTTACTCGTCCTTTCCCAACAGAGGACTGTTGCCCTTATTGCAAATGTGGCCTAAAATACACGAATTCCAGCCACTGGCTTCATTACATATTTACTGTGACGTGAATGGCAAATGGGTCAACGAAGTTGAGGGTAAAATGATGCAACAGATCAAAGAACTGATGCGGTCGTATAATGTAGAACAACATAATATGAATATTTACTACCACGGCTGGGTGAATAAGCAGACGCTGGCAAATGCCTGGTTGACGTCGGATGTATGGTTTTACCCATGCACATTTATGGAGACATTTTGCCTGACGGCGCTTGAGGCCGCGTTAACGAAAACTCTTGTGATTACGAACCATTTGGCGGCATTACAAAACACCGTTGGGAATAGAGGCGCAATAATTAACGGGGACCCTATGACCCGCGAATGGCAAGAAACTGCTCTTGCAAACATTAAACATTACTTGTCGCCTGAAAATAGCTCACATAAAACTGCATTATTAGAGAAAAACCACGAATGGGCGTCAAACCTATCGTGGGAAAATCGGGCGGAAAACATGCTGGAGCAATATATATTGCCTGAAAGGCTCGAGTATAAGGGAATGTATAACTGGACCAACGACTTACCCTATGGTCATAGGCAATACTTTTTAAAAGCCATTTGGTATTTCAACAACAACTATGCAAAATGTAAAACCGCCGACCAGGTTAAAGTGTTAGAGATTGGCACCTATGCAGGCATCTCGCTGATCAATATTGTCAAGTTGATTCCGAATTCTATTGGGATCGGGGTAGACATGTGGTCTAATTATGATGAAAATGACCCATTGCGCACCGGGTCTGCTGTTAGCGCATTAAAAAACATGGACGAGCTCGGCGTGGAGGCATCCTTTTATAAAAATATCAAGACTGAAGGGCTGACAGAGAGAATTACCGGAATAAAGGGTGATTCCTATGAGGTATTATTTTCCATGCTGAAGGAAAATCGGGAGTTTGATTTTATTTACGTAGATGGAAGCCATTTATTACTTGATTGTTATTCGGATTTGATACTTTCTTGGAGACTTTTGGCGAAGGGCGGGATGCTTGCCATTGACGATTATTTATATAAAGCGGACGGCTCTGCGATAGACTCTCCTTTTGAGGGCGTAAACAAATTTTTAAAGAAACATCAGAGTGATATCAAGATTATACACGCGGGGTATCGTGTGTTCGTACAAAAAATATAAACAAGTAACCTACGCAATATAATAAAGATATTTCTTAAATATAAATATAAATATAACAAGAATGATATACTTATATGAAATCATACCAGGACTCGGACAATATTGACCTTTTTGATAATAGTCATGATACGGATACAGAGCCTGCTATAAAAAATCGTTATTGGGAACCAAATTCAACAATCATTAAAACAATTGAAAAGCATTGCGAGACGAACAAATATTCCAAGGTTCTTGAAATTGGCCCCGGAGATGTACCCTTCAAACTTGCAAGCGATTTTATCGGGTGCAATGAAATAATAACGAATTATATTGAAATAGACATTGATAAAACGGCAATCCCGCACCCTGATAACAGTTTTGATTTTATCTATTGCCGGCATGTATTGGAGGATATTCAAAACCCCGACTTTGCTTTAAATGAAATGTTTCGCGTTAGTAAATTTGGCGGATATATTGAAACCCCATCGCCGCTAATAGAAGCAATGAAAAATGTAGACGGGCATGCTGAGTCGGATAAATACTGTGGATATATTCACCATAGATATATTGTTTGGTCCAACATACAAAAAAATGAAATATATTTTTTACCCAAGTATAGTTGCATCTTAGATCACTTTTTAAATTTTGAAGACGAATCAAAACGTCGCCTATATAATTTGATAAACAATTATCCTGTTTATTGGAATAATTACCTCTTATATGATGCTAATATGAAGCCAACTATAGTAATGTATAAAAAGGGTGTGAATTTTGGAGAAAGAGGCAATATGGTAGAAGAATATATTCAGTTAGTGGTTCGTGCAATCAATGAAAGCATAAAAAACACAGAATACTTTATACGAGCGCAAACGTAGATTTTCATTTATTTATCAGTTTGTGTTAGTTTATAATAATTTTTGTTAAAATTATTATATTTTTAAAATCCTATGTACTTCGTTTACTTACTCTCAAGAGCAAGGACCCGAGCAACCAGTGCATCGTAGGATCGTTTCAAGTCCTCGTTTTCTCTCTTAAGCTTCTTCATTTCTTCCACTAAGAAGACGGATATGGTGTTCCAGTTAATAGCAACGGGCGGACCGTCAGGTTCATTATAGGTTGCAAAATGTTTATTGATGTCAGCAACCTCCTCCGCAATATATCCAACAAGTTTTCTGGCGCCTGCATCAGAATTGTATATGTAAGTTCTCGGCCTTAAATCATATAGCGCATCTGTTCCCACTGTTAAATCTTCAATTGTATTTTTTACAGCGCGACTACTACTGGCAACCGTTATTTCTCCGGTTTCGGAATTATAAGACATGTTTGCTGCATCGCCGCCAGTGCGAATCGGCTTAACATAAAATCCGCTGTTTGACGCATTCAGTGCTACACCAGATGCATTGAGAATAATAGAATTTGCAGGCTGATCTAAAACTCCGGCATTACTGCCAATAGCAATTGCATTAGTGCCTTGACCAGAATTGCCAGCATAATTGCCTATTGCAATTGCATCGACACTCTGAAAAAATTGGCCAGCATAATATCCCATGGCTGTTGCATTAATGCCTTGGTAGTATTGGGCAGCATAAAGTCCCACGGCTACAGAATTCATTCCCTGTAAAATATTTCCAGCAAAACTACCAATAGCCACCGCATAATCGCTCTGAGCGTTATTGCCTGCGCTGTTGCCAATAGCTACCGCTTCATTGCCTTGGCCACCGCCGCCACTATTTCGACCGAGCGCAACTGAATCAGATCCTTGATAATAGCTGCCAGCACCATCGCCAATAGCCACCGAAGAACCTCCCTGGCCCTCATTTGCTGCAAAATAACCAATAGCCACCGAAGCCTCGCCCTGAGCAACTTGAGCAGTATAAGGACCAATGGCCACCGAACCGTACCCCTGATATGAATTACCTGCATAATTGCCTATAGCCACACAGTCATCGCCCTGTGCAATTTGTCCTGCATCAGGACCAATGAATACCCTAGTGCCATCTACTCCTCCGCCTCCACCCCCACCTCCCACGTTGGATACAGTATATCGAATCTCGCCTGTAGTCGTGTCGTAAACCATAATATTATCGGTACTGATGGTGTCTCTAATCGGTGCAACAAAAAACCCTGGACCGGTTGGTGTAGTATATACATCATCACCGGTTGCATTAATAACGATAGAATTTGCTGCTTGGGTGTAAATACCTGCCCGGTTACCTATTGCAATAGAATTAGCACCCTGATTTTCATAGCCGGCATTTTCACCTATTGCAATTGCCTTGGCGCCCTGAGTGAAAAAGCCTGCACCATTACCAATAGCCACCGCATTAAGCCCCTGATGAAGGTTGCCTGAATTAGGTCCTATCGCTACCGCCGCCGCTCCCTGACTATTATTGCCTGTATTATAACCGATTGCAACGGCAAAGTCCATCTGGTCAGTTGCTCCTGCACCATCGCCAAGACGTACCTTTGTACCATCTACCCCGCTACCTCCGCCTCCTCCACCTCCGCCTCCTCCACCTCCACCACCTGTTGTAGTGTATTGAATCTCCTTTGTCGTGGCATTGTATGTCATTGTATAATTTGTACCGCTTGTGTCTTCGCGAACTGGATCAACATAAAAACCCTGGTTTGACGCATTCAGATCCACTCCGGAAGCGTTGAGAACAATAGAATTTGCAGATTGCCCCCAATATCCTGCTAAGTTACCTATTGCAATTGCATTAGCACCCTGCTCGCCAAAACCCGCATAACGCCCTATAGCTATCGCGGCAGCGCCCTGATTGCCCATACCGCCGGCATTTGCGCCAATGTGTATTTCTTGTGAGCCTATTGCCCATTTAGTATTAGCGCTATCCCACCACAAATAATCGCTGTAACTTGATCCATTTGTGAGGTCTCCACCTCCACCGCTGCCAGCGGGACCAGCAGGACCAGTCGGACCAGGACTTCCACCACCTCCCCCGCCACCTGTTGTAGTGTATTGAATCTCCTTTGTCGAGGAATTGTACGTCATCATATAATTTGTACCGCTTGTGTCTTCGCGAACTGGATCAACATAAAAACCCTGGTTTGACGCATTCAGATCCACTCCGGAAGCATTGAGAATAATAGAATTCGCCGATTGCGCCAAATATCCGGCTACGTTACCTATTGCGATTGCATTAGCACCCTGCTCCCCATAACCCGCATAACGCCCTATAGCTATAGCGGCAGTGCCCTGAGTGCCAGAACCGCCTGCATTCGCGCCAATGTGTATTTCTTGTGAACCTATTGCCCATTTAGTATTATAGGTATCCCAGTAGAAATAATCGCTGTAACTTGAGCCATTTGCACCAGCAGGGCCAGCGGGGCCAGCAGCTCCTGTAGCGCCAGTATGACCAGCACCTCCTCCACCTCCTCCACCGGTTGTGCTGTATTGAATCTCATTTGTCGCGGCATTGTAGGTCATTGTATAATTTGTACCGTCGGTGTCTTCGCGAACTGGTGCAACATAAAACCCGCTGTTTGACGCATTCAGATCCACTCCGGAAGCGTTGAGAACAATAGAATTTGCAGATTGCCCCCAATATCCGGCTATGTTACCTATTGCAATTGCATTAGCACCCTGCTCGCCAAAACCCGCATAACGCCCTATAGCTATCGCGGCAGCGCCCTGATTGCCCATACCGCCGGCATTTGCGCCAATGTGTATTTCTTGTGAGCCTATTGCCCATTTAGTATTAACGCTATCCCACCACAAATAATCGCTGTAACTTGATCCATTTGTGAGGTCTCCACCTCCACCGCTGCCAGCGGGACCAGCAGGACCAGTCGGACCAGCAGGACCAGTCGGACCAGGACTTCCACCACCTCCACCGCTGCCAGCGGGACCAGCAGGACCAGTCGGACCAGGACTTCCACCACCTCCCCCGCCACCTGTTGTAGTGTATTGAATTTCCTTTGTCGTGGAATTGTAGGTCATCGTATAATTTGTGCCGCTGGTATCTTCGCGAACTGGTGCAACATAAAACCCGCTATTTTCGCCATTTAAGGATGATCCAGTAGCATTGAGAACAATAGAATTAGCTGGTTGATTTTGTTCGCCTGCACCGCAGCCTATAGCTACCGCATAATCGCCCTGATCAAAATAGCCAGATGCATTACCAATAGCAACCGTTTGCGCACCCTGATTGTAAACGCCTGCAGAACCACCGATAGCTACCGAAGAACCGCCCTGCCCTTCATTTCCCGCATTGTACCCTATAGCTACCCCACTAAACCCCTGGTTATTTTGGCCCGCATTAGCACCAATCGCAACTGCAGTCTGCCGTTGACCAGAGTTTCCCGCATAATCTCCAATCGCAACCGCCTGATCTAATTGACCAGAGTTTCCCGCATTATTACCGATTGCAACTGCCTGAGGGAATTGATTAAGGCTTCCCGCATTATTACCGATTGCAATTGCTTCTAAACTTTGATTTGAGTTACCAGCACCATTGCCGATTGCAACTGCATTGCCACCCTGATTGTATGCGCCCGCAAGAATACCAACAGATACAGCAAATTCACCCTGTCCTTCATTTCCCGCACCGTACCCTATAGCTACTGCATAATCACCCTGATCAGAATAGCCCGATATATTGCCGACCGCAACCGCTTGTGCGCCCTGATTGTAAGCGCCTGCATAATTACCAATAGCTGCTGCATAATTGCCCTGACTGTTCTTCCCTGCGCCAGAGCCTAAATTAATATTTCGCGAACCTACTTCCCATGCATTGCTACTGCTATCCCAGTATAAGTAGTCGCCATATTGCGAACCGCTTACTCCAATCCCGCCACCTCCGCCACCCACCGGAGTTGTAGTATATTGAATCTCGCCTGTCAGCGCGTTGTAAACCATGATATTATCTGTAGTAGTGGTTGATGTAACTGGTTTAACGAAAAACCCACTGTCAATTGCAGTAACAGAACTATCCTCGCCAGTTGCATTAAGTATGATAGAATTTGCGGGTTGGTTATTTACTGCGGCATTTTTACCAATCGCAATTGCACTATCTCCTTGATTGTTATATCCTGCATTAGTTCCAATTGCAACTGCATCAGGTCCTTGATTGTTGTAGCCTGCTGCATAGCCGATAGCCACTGCATTATCCATCTGGTCCGTTTGCCCTGCTCCGTCCCCGATATGCACCCTTGTACCGTCTACGCCGGCAAAACCAGTAGGACCAGCTTGTCCAGTAGCGCCAACTTGACCTGTAGGACCAGTTACAGAACTTGCTGCACCAGTTTGACCAGTAGGGCCAGTTACAGAACTTGCTGCCCCAGTTGGACCAGTATTTCCAGTATATCCAGTAGGACCCGTTACAAAACTGTCAGCACCAGTTGCACCAGTTGCACCAGTTGTTCCTGTAGGACCAGTCGCCGCTTCCAGACCGCCTATAGTAGTTCTCCCGGGTAACGCAAGACCACCAGATTCATTTACTGAAATAGATGCGGTAACATCTCCCTCACTAAAAATGAGGGTATTTGTTGATAAAGTAGCGTCCTTAACAAATATATTCCTAAAACGCTTAGTGGCACTTCCAATATCAATAGTATCCGTTGTAGATGGCAGCATATGTCCTTCTGCGGTAAAACTAATTTTGTCCGAAAATTTAATTTCCTTAAGTGTGCTGTCATATACCATGACAGAACTTGTATTGGCTGTTGCTCTAACAGGTGCAACGTAAAACCCTGCGGATGATGCAGTAATAGCTCCGTTGCCGCCTGCCTCAATCAATATAGAACCAGCAGTTTGGTCAGTTCGGCCGGCATTATTGCCAATAGCAATCGCGTTTTCGCCCTGTTTTGTGTATCCCGCCCAAGAACCAATGGCCACCGCCCCCCAGCCTTGACAATTATTGGCCGCATTTCTACCAACAGCAACAGTGCTATGGCCTTGCGTAAATCTGCCCGCAAAACTGCCAATAGCAACTGCCAAGAGCTCTTGACGAAAATATCCTGCTTCTTCGCCAATAGCAACCGACCCCCAGCCTTGCTCATGAGTTCCTGCATTAGGACCAATGGCCACAGAGACCGTGCCCTGACTATTATTTCCCGCGCTATTACCAATAGCCACCGCATAAGACCCTTGTTTATGTTGGCCCGCACCATTGCCAATCGCCACAGTATATTCACCTTGCGTATTCTGGCCCGCACCGCCGCCAATAGCAACATTACGAGAACCGATCGCCCATGTGGCACCGCTCCAGTATAAATAGTCACCATAAGCCGTGCCCGGTGCAGCGACTGAACCTGCTGCACCCGTATATCCAGTTGGCCCCATTGCGCCAGTTATACCCACTGCACCTGCGGAACCGGTAGGACCAGTTACAGAGCTTGCTGCGCCAGTGTAACCAGTGTATCCAGTAGAACCCTGCCGTCCGGTAGGACCAGTTACAGAACTCGCTGCGCCAGTGTAACCAGTTGCACCCATTGCGCCAGTATAACCAATAGGCCCAGTTACAGAACTCGCTGCACCTGTATATCCAGTGTATCCAGTAGAACCCTGCCGTCCGGTAGGACCAGTTACAGAACTCGCTGCACCTGTATATCCAGTATATCCAGTATATCCTGTAGGCCCAGTTACAGAACTTGCGGCACCTGTAGCACCAGTTGGACCAGTATTTCCTGTATATCCAGTAGGACCAGTTACAAAACTGTCAGCACCAGTTGCACCAGTTGCACCTGTATATCCAGTATATCCAGTAGGACCAGTTACAAAACTGTCAGCGCCAGTTGCACCAGTTGGACCAGTATTTCCAGTATATCCTGTAGGACCCGTTACAAAACTGTCAGCACCAGTTGCACCAGTTGCACCAGTTGGACCAGTGGGTCCAGTTGTTCCGGTAGGACCGGTTGCTCCTGGATCTTGTCCGCCTATAGTAGTGCTCCCAGGTAACGTAAGACCGCCAGAATTATTTACTGAAATAGATGCTGTTACGCTGCCCTCGCTAAAAACGAGGGTATTTGTTGATAAAGTAGCGTCCTTAACAAATATATTTCTAAAACGATTAGTGGCACTTCCAATGTCAATAGTATCTGTTGCAGATGGCAGCATATGTCCTTCTGCGGTAAAACTAATTTTGTCCGAAAATTTAATTTCCTTAAGCGCGTTATCGTATACCATGACAGAACTTGTATTGGCTGTTGCTCTAATTGGAGCAACATAAAACCCTGCAGCCGCAGAATTCATAATGTCCCCGGTAGCATTAATAACAATAGAATTTGCAGGTTGGTTATTTCTTCCCGCATCTCGGCCTATTGCTACTGCATTAGCGCCCTGACTTTCATTGCCCGCCCAAGAACCAATAGCCACCGCCCCGCCCCCCTGCTTATCAAAGCCCGCATTATTGCCGATAGCCACGGCATAAATGCCTTGCGTACTATATCCACTGTTTGTACCTATAGCCACTGCGTTGCCAAGCTGGTTATTGTAGCCCGCACCGTCACCGATAGCCACCGAACGGGGCCCTTGAACTCTGTGACCCGCCCAATTACCTATAGCCACCGTCCCACCGGATTGACTATCGTTGCCTGCGCCGCCGCCGATAGCCAGAGCGCCATCGCCCTGATACCAACTGCCCGCATTTTGACCAATCGCCACTGCTAAACGGCCCTGAGTATTTCTGCCCGCGCCAACACCAAAAGCCAGACTATACTCACCCTGATAATTATTGCCAGCACCATCACCAATAGCCACCGAATAACTGCCTTGCGTATATCTGCCCGCCCAATTACCTATAGCCACGGTATTAAATCCTTGACTAACTGAGCCCGCATTAGCGCCAATAGCAACTTTTGCCGAGCCGGCTGCCCATGTAGCACCGTTCCAGTATAAATAGTCGCCATAAGAACTTCCACTGACTCCGACGCCTCCACTTGAAATTGCAGTAGTTGAGTACTGAAGTTCCTTTGATGTCGCATCATAAACAATATAATTACCTGTGCTTGTAGTTGATCTAACTGGCGCAACATAAAATCCTGCGGCAGCAGAATTGAGAATGGCCCCGGAAGCATTAATAACGATAGAATTTGCAGTTTGATTATTGTAGCCCGCTTGACATCCGATTGCAACCGCATTAGCGCCTTGATTAACTGAGCCCGCACCAGCACCAATCGCAACTTTCTGCGAACCCACCACCCACGCACTACCGTTCCAATATAAATAGTCGCCATAAGCCGTGCCCGGTGCAGCGACTGAACCTGCTGCACCCGTATATCCAGTTGGCCCCATTGCGCCAGTTGTACCCATTGCACCTGCGGAACCGGTAGGACCAGTTACAGAGCTTGCTGCGCCCGTTGCGCCCGTTGCACCCGTAATGCCAGCCCCAGTTGGCCCAGTTACAGAACTCGCTGCGCCAGTGTAACCAGTTGCACCCATTGCGCCAGTATAACCAATAGGCCCAGTTACAGAACTTGCTGCACCTGTATATCCAGTGTATCCAGTAGAACCCTGCCGTCCGGTAGGACCAGTTACAGAACTCGCTGCACCTGTATATCCGGTATATCCAGTAGGACCCTGCCATCCTGTAGGCCCAGTTACAGAACTCGCTGCACCTGTATATCCGGTATATCCAGTATAACCAGTAGGACCCGTTACAAAGCTTGCTGCGCCAGTTGCACCAGTTGGACCAGTGTATCCAGTATAACCTGTAGGACCCGTTACAAAACTTGCCGCACCAGTTGCACCAGTTGGACCAGTATTTCCAGTATATCCGGTAGGACCCGTTACAAAACTGTCAGCACCAGTTGCACCAGTTGCACCAGTTGGACCAGTGGGCCCAGTTCTTCCGGTAGGACCGGTTGCTCCTGGATCTTGTCCGCCTATAGTAGTGCTGCCGGGTAACGTAAGACCTCCAGAATTATTTACTGAAATAGATGCCGTTACACTGCCCTCGCTAAAAACGAGGGTATTTGTTGATAAAGTAAGATCCTTAGAGAATATATTTCTAAAACGATTAGCGGCACTTCCAATATCAATAGTATCCGTTGTAGATGGCATCATATGTCCTTCTGCAGTAAAACTAATTTTGTCCGAAAATTTAATTTCCTTAAGCGCGTTATCGTATACCATCACAGAACTTGTATTGGCAGTTGCTCTAACAGGTGCAACGTAAAATCCTGCGGCAGCAGAATTCAGAACGGTCCCGGAAGCATTAATAACAATAGAATTTGCGGTTTGATTATTGTAGCCCGCTTGATAGCCGATTGCAACCGCATAGCCACCTTGAGCTTGAAAGCCTGCACTACTGCCAATAGCAACTGAATTGAAGTTTTGGTTATTTTTTCCTGCATTTTTACCGATGGCAACTGCATTTGCGCCTTGACTGGTTGACCCCGCTTGAAAGCCCATAGCTAATGCGTTGTCACCTTGGCTATAATATCCCGATTCAGCGCCAATAGCCAATGCATATCCTCCCTGTGATTGAACGCCAGAGTTATTGCCTATAGCCACTGCATAAGACGCCTGGTTATATTGTCCCGATTGAGATCCAATAGCTAACGCATTAATGCCTTGCGCTCTATAACCGCTGTTTATACCTATAGCCACTGCATTTGTTTTCTGACCTTGGTTACCGGATTGATAGCCAATAGCTACCGCACTATGGCCTTGTGTATTGGCGCCAGCGAGATTTCCAATAGCCACTGCATAACCACCTTGACTGACATTCCCCGCCGAGTCTCCTATAGCCACCGCATAAGACCCCTGACTGCCAATGCCGGCACCTCCACCAATGGCAACCGATGCAACGCCTTGACTATTCTTTCCGGCGCCACCGCCAATAGCAACCTTACCAGAACCGAGTGCCCATGTAGCGCCGTTCCAGTATAAATAGTCACCATAAGTCGTGCCGGATAATCCAATGCCGCCGCCTCCACCTCCGCCTCCAACGGCTACAGTTGAGTACTGAAGTTCTCGCGTTTCCAGATCATAAACAACATAGTTGCTTGTGCTGGTTGTTGGTCTAACCGGATTGACATAAAACCCTGCGGCTGCAGAATTCAGAATGTTCTCAGAAGCATTAATAACAATAGAATTTGCAGTTTGATTATTGTAGCCCGCATAATATCCTATAGCAACCGCATTAGCTCCTTGATTAACATTGCCCGCTTGATTGCCAATAGCAACCGCATTCCCTCCTTGAGATTGAAAGCCTGTGTTGACACCAATAGCTACCGCGCCAAATCCTTGGTCATACTGGGCCGTTTGACTTCCAATAGCCACAGCATAAGCACTTTGTGCTTTAAAACCGCTGTTTATACCTATAGCCACTGCATTTGTTTTCTGACCTTGGTTACCGGATTGATAGCCAATAGCTACCGCACTATAGCCTTGTGTGTATGCGCCAGCGAGATTTCCAATAGCCACTGCAACACCACCTTGACTGACAATCCCAGCCTCCTTGCCTATAGCCACAGCATAAGACCCCTGACTGCCATTGCCTGCACCTCCACCAATCGCAACTGATGCAAATCCCTGACTATTATTTCCCGCACCACCGCCAATCGCGACGTTCTGTGACCCAGCTGCCCATGTAGCGCCGTTCCAGTATAAATAGTCGCCATAAGTCGTGCCGGATACGCCGACACCCCCGCCTCCACTTGAAATTGCAGTAGTTGAGTACCTAAGTTCCTTTGATGTCGGATCGTATACAATATAATTACCTGTGCTTGTAGTTGATCTAACTGGCGCAACATACAATCCTGCGGCAGCAGAATTGAGAATGGCCCCGGAAGCATTAATAACAATAGAATTTGCAGTTTGATTGTTGTAGCCCGCTTGATATCCGATTGCAACCGCATTAGCTCCTTGACTAACAGCGCCAGCCGAAGAGCCAATAGCAACTTTACCGGAACCGGCTGAACTCGCCCATGTAGTGCCGCTCCAGTACAGATAGTCGCCATAAATCGTGCCTGGTGATAGGCTCGTGCCTGCTGCACCGGTAGGCCCAGTTACAGAACTCGCTGCACCCGTAGCACCCGTAATTCCAACGCCTGCTGCGCCGGTAGGCCCAGTTACAGAGCTTGCTGCACCCGTAGCACCTGTAATACCAGCGCCTGTTGCGCCTGCAGAACCAGTAGGCCCAGTCACCGAGCTTGCTGCGCCTGTATATCCGGTATATCCAGTAGGACCCTGCCATCCTGTAGGCCCAGTTACTGAACTCGCTGCACCCGTAGCTCCGGTATATCCAGTACCGCCTCCACTGCTGGCCGACCCAGTAGAACCCACTAATCCTAATGTGCCTTCATATCGCCAAAATGTCATTACTGGATTTACAAAATTTGAAGTATTAGCGTCATACCTAACCCCCAAATACTGGTTAAGCGCGCCATAAAACGTTATATATCCTGCATCATTGTCATAATACCAGGACAATAAGTCTCCGTCTGGAGCCGTGGTCTCAAAGTAACTGATATCGCCCGGGTTAGACACATAAGGCTTAACAAACACTCTGTAAGAACCCTGAGAATCATAGTTAAATGGAATTGTTTGCGCTAATAAGTTTTCTACGCCGCGATCCCCGCCAAAGTTATATCTACCATGGTAACTTAATTTTGTCATTTGTTTTGTTAACTGAAAATTTTCATATTTTACAATATATGGGTATTGAGCGCTGTATGATCTTGTAGCTTTGGTGATTGGTGTAGTATAATCAATCTCGGAGTCTCCTCCCGCGTCGGACGGGATTATTGGACGATTAAAACTATCGTCCACTACTAAATCTTCTGGAGCAGTAGGTGGTATTGGTTGTGTAAATACACTTAGTTCTGGTATAACCTTGTCACTTGCATTGTTTTGCTGCTGAGTTCCTATGTCATTTGTGGGAGCTGTAGTCGCGAGACCAAAACTTTTGTTGAATAAAATTTCTACCTTCCCTACAATGTCCAGTGGGGCCGACATATTATACCTTATTAAAAGATAAAAATAACTCTAACTCAAATCCATGGATTGCTTGCTAAATACTTGCACATTAGTCAATTGTTGCTGGTAAATTAATAACAAACACAATTGTGTATAGTGTGTTATTAATTATGTAGTAAAATAATATGTATAACGTTAATTCTTGAGTGGTTATGCGGAAATCGTTGCGGATACGCTGCCAAATTGAATATTTGTGTTCCACATAGGTATACCAAGTCTTAAATATAAATAAGTAGACGAATTTGAAATCAGTTGCGGTTGTAGGAATACCTTCAGAGTAGTTGTGGACCCACTCGTGGGAGAAACGCCAGGCGACAGTAGACCGCCGAGATTGCCGTACCTATTAGTAGTACTGCCTGGGTTATAGGGTGTGTTAGCGCCGGTGGCAGTTGATGTCACATTTCCATTAATCCAAACAGTGTTATAGTTATAAATAGTGTTAACACTCGGGTTTGACCCGTCCTGAATAGCATAAAAAACGCGAATTTTATCTTTTACCGCGTCGGTTGCTTGAACTGTATTTACGCTGAATGTATTTCTACCGCCAACCAAGAGGGGAGTTAAACTGTTGATTGAATTAAATGTGAATGTTAAACCAGCATAATCTTCTCGCGCTTCTAATTTCCAGCAGAATGTTGCAAATTTATAAGATAACGCAGTTCGGACAACGCCACTGTAATTAATGCCAGAGTTACCCGCAGTCCCGCTGTAATCTATATATGCTGCATCGGTGGTTGTAAATAATCCATTTTTAATCATAAGTTCCTTTGACGTGTCCACTGTATCAGTCCCACTCGTTTGACTTGTACTGGTAATATTCCACGAATCATCGTATGGATAGGTATAGTACTGTTTTCCATTATATAATAGATCAGGACAAAAGTTGTTTACTATCGGGGCAGACCATATTCTACGTCCAACTATTGGCGTGTTTGGAGTTAATGTAGGTATACTACTTGGAAGCGTTGTCTTTGCAAATGTAACCGACGCAGCATCTGTTACAACACTTAAGGATTTGCTTGTTAATGACGAATTTCCAAATATATTCTTTGCAACCGCGTTTACCGTAATAGATGTTATACTTGTTACATTGGTCAACGTATGTGGAGTTGAGAAGTTCAAATTGCCATTTGTAAACATATTACCGTTACTAATGTCGCTTGATCTCACATTCGTCAAATTAGTTTCGCCCTTAGTTGCCACCAAAGTGCCGTCAATTGTATAGTTGTATGTGATTAACGGGGAACGATAGAAATATGCGCCCATATTAGTAGCACTTGCATCTGTTGTTACAATGGCGTTACCGGAGGGATTATTGTATACAGACACTCCAGAAACCCTTGTCATAGGTGAAATGCTTACTGAGTTAATTAAACAAGTTGGAATTGTTGTAACTGGCGTGTCGTAGTAAAATGATGCTGTAGCGCTTGATGTTGTAAGATTCTTAAACGTTTGCGTCGCCATAAGAGTGTTCATCGTAGTTCCGGCTACAAGCCCGCTGGCACTAATTGTGTTTTTTGATGTTAAATAAAAATCGCTGTTTGCATTACCAGTGCCGTAATAATCAACAACGCTATTTGGGGTTATTGTTATGTTATTGGCTGTTGCCGCCGATGGTTTTGTAGCGGGAAACCCTGTATACGCAACCGATGGGCCAACGGTACTATTTACTTTTGCTGTTAATGTCATGAGTGTACCGGTTTCCTGCAAAGGGCCTCTATTTGCCTGCCGGTGTATTGGAGCATCAAATTCCAATGTGAGTGCCTGAGTTTCTTTTATTAACGGAACCGAGCCTATACTGGTAGCAGTAGAAACCCTGTATATATTTACGCTATCAGAATAGCTTGTATTGTTGAGAGAAATACTTGTCAGAGCCGGGGGCTCTGCGGGACCAGCTGAGACAGTTATTGTTACTGAAGCACTTGTTGTCGTTACTACTGCAAGCGAAGACGTATCCGTATAGGATGCTGCTACTGTAATTTGAGAATTTGTATCTTCCTGAAGCACGGTATAGTTAGCATTGATAGCGTCCGATATGGGGGCCCCATTGCGGTACCATTGGTAAGAGATTGCACTCATTCCATCCGGGTCAGAAAGAGTGGATACAGCGTTTAATATCGCGCCGGGTTGCGGGGTTCCTGTTATAGTTACCCCACCAGTTGGAGCATCATCCACGTTGATAATGGTACTTGTCAATGCACTTGGTACTGATGTGTTGTTGCCTTGGCCGTCGGTATACGTGGCAATTACTTTAATTTGATACCCCACATCGGCTTGACTCGGCGTATAAGTGCCAGTGCCGCCAGTTATGCCAATAGTACCGCGATACCATTGATAAACAATTGCGCCCAACCCATCTTCATCGGTGAGATTATGCGAAGCTGTCAATATTATACCCTGTGTGTAAGACGCTCCACTAATGGTTACTGAGCCCGTAGGGCCGTCATTCACATTCAAAATTGGTGCAGTTGGTGCACTCGTTACCGTTTCTACTGTATTAGAATTATCCCTATAAGATACGGTTACCTTAACGGGTTGGCTCACATCCGCCTGAGTTAATGCATATGTAGAACCAGTGGCACCTGTTATCACTGTATTACCGCGATACCATTGATAAGAAAACGTACTGCCTGTCATGCCATCTTGATCTGTAATTCCACTTGCGTTGGCAGTTAATGTTTGATACTGCGTTGTAGTTCCACTTATGATTACTGTGCCCGTAGGGCCATCATTCACGTTGGCAATTATAGCAGTTGGGTCGCTCGTTACACGTTCAATCCCGCCCAGCGTATCCATATAATCCACGGATACTGTAATTGTATACCCCACATCGACCTGCTCCAATATATATGTAGCACCAGCGACACCAGTGACACTCTTTATGATACTTGTTACGGCATTTAATGTACGATACCATGTATATAAAAACGTGCTACTCGCAGGCAGACCATCTTTATCCGTAATTCCACCTGTATTCGCAGTCAATGTTGCCTTCTGCTGCTTTAATCCATCTATGACTGGCTTGCCGATTGGAATATCATTCACGTTCAGAACTGTTGCAGTTGATACATATGTTACAGCTGTTTCTATCTTGTCATAACCATCCGTATACTTCACTTCTACGGTAATTGTCTTATTCACATCAAGTTGATTCAATAGATAGGTAGCAGATGTTGCACCATTAATGAGTGTGGTGCCGCGATACCATTGATAAGTAAACGAACCCGGGTTAATTCCATCTTCATCTGTAATTGCACTTGTGTTGGCAGTTAATATTTCATTCTCTGTGTAAATTCCATCTATTGTTACAACGCCTTGTGGACCATTATTCAGCACAGTAACTATCGCAGTTTCGGCACTGGTTTTACTTCCCGTACCACCATAATAATCCGTATAGGATGCAGTTACTGTAATTTTAGAACCCACATCGGCTCTTTTCAATATATAGGTAGAACCAGTTTCATTTAAAATGGCACCTAAGGTAGCACCCGGCGCGGTACCTAAGACGCGATTCCATTGATACCTTAGCGTGCTAAAATCAATGCCATCCAGATCACCAAGACCTGCGGAAGATGCAGTCAATGTTTGCCCCTCCATTATAGGGGTTAGTGGGTCGCTTTTCGTTATAGTTACGGCGCCCGTTGTAGGGTCATCCACATTGACAATAGTAGCAGTAAATGCACTTGGTACCTCTGTGTAGTGGCCCTGACCATCTGTGTACGTCGCGTTTACTATAATTTTATAACCCACATCGGCTTGACTCGGTGTATAAGTACCAGTACCTCCTGTTATGCCGATTGCACCTGTTATTCCAGTAGCGCCAGTAGCGCTGCGATACCATTTATATGTGATTATGCCCATCCCATCTTCATCTGTGAGATTATTTGAAGCAGTCAATAATACACCCTGCTGGTAGTATGCTGCATTAATGTCAACCGATCCGGTTGGCCCGTCATTCACGTCAGTAATTGGCACAGATGGTGCGCTCGTTACTGTTTCTGCTGTACCAGAATTGTCCGTATAAAATACGATTACATTGACATTTTTGTTCACATCCGCTTGAGTCAATGTATATGTAGAACCGGTGGCACCCGTTATGCCCTCGCTGCCGCGATACCATTGATAAGAAAATGTGCTGCCAGTCATACCATCCTCATCTGTAATTCCAGTTGCATTG
>Ga0209230_10000274_pt1 | contig 20012 bp, 16 predicted proteins | sample LakOntMetagenome_FD_187467 | JGI IMG/M metagenome (GOLD analysis project Ga0209230, IMG submission 187467) | Freshwater and sediment microbial communities from Lake Ontario - Sta 18 epilimnion Metagenome (SPAdes) (version 2) | ecosystem: Environmental > Aquatic > Freshwater > Lentic | place... | reverse complement strand
CACTTTCCCTAAAGTCTGATGAAATGACCTGTGACAACATGAAATAACACACTTCCCCTATTTTGACCTGAATACACGTTGCGCAACTACCTTACCGAAAATGCCCCTGTGAGAAGCCTGTTTTATAAGAAATTAATAAATGACCCTGCGTAAGGTTCGGACGAGAAAATCCCACTTAAACCATGAACCCCAACCCATTCCCACTTGTAGTGAGAGAAAATGACTTAAAGACAGTGTGTTTATATGTAGGAAGCAATGGATGCACTTCAACGTATCGACTTAAGACTGAGGGGACTCGCAACTGACCTGCTCGGCAGTACTCAGGGCGACAGGGGTCGAGCCAATAGCACCAAAATGTTCAGCCTGCTCAACAAGCACCGTATTGATCAGTACTCTCCGATTCACCAAGTCATGGATCGAGAACGATTGGGCGCTACGTTTCTACACGAAACCAAGTCCGGTAAGACGTTGCTCACAAACATTAAAAAGTTGGCTCTATCAGTCATGAACGAGTTCATGCCCAACGGGATCTATACCGACGAATACAAACGAGACCTAGACTTGTTACGAGCCTGCGAAGAGCCTATCTCTGGTGATATATACCGAGCCTATCACAGTGTGATCAAAAAGAATGGTTACATGCGTAGACTCGTGGTAAACGACGTAGTGAGATTCGAATACATGTACCCGTTGAGTCCAGAATGCGAGGAACTTGCCCTTAGACTGTTCTGGTTATTATACGTGAAAGTGTCCCAGATCATTAACATCTATTATCAGTAAAAAACGTTACGAGTATCCAAGTATAAAAAAATGGAGACCGAATGGATGCGATTTGCCAAGAGATACGCTAAAAAGCACGGGATCAGTTACGCCGAGGCTTTGACTCACGCCACATGTGTGGGCAAATACATGAAAACAAAAATGAAGTAACTTGTTTTTTTTTATCAAAAAAATCCCACTTGCATCATAAACCCCAAGGAAATCCCACTTATACCATAAACCCATTGTTTATATGTAGGATTTCCTCCAACAGAAATGACTTAAAGGAATCCATTCCGTATTGTACATGCCACCAAAGCGACCGATCACCAACGACCCATTCGATGCGTTTCTAACAGAACGTGCCGACGTAGACTACTATGAATTTGACCTAGACGACGTGGTTGCTGGCCGAGTGCAAGCACCAGCCCAACCACAGGCCAGGCGAGCCCGTGTGGCACTTACACCAGCGCAACGCAACGAGGCGAGGCGTGCCAGATACAGAGCCGGGCGCATCGCACGTGGCCTACCGGTGAGAGAGGCACCACAACCCGGTCAGCCTCGTGTTGCCCTTACGCCGGAACAGAAACGTGAGCGCCGTCGTGAACGTGATCGGGCGAGGCGAGCCACACAGGCCACGCAGGGAGGCGTCGGCGCAGGTGCACGGCGTGTATGGCAGATCGATGGCGACTTTATCGTCGACGACTGGGAAGTACCGGATACGCTTCCGATCATGCTTGCCAACCTTGAACTTACCGACCGTTTCACGCCTGCCGAAATCACCGAGCGACATCGAGTGGCTGTCGAGCGATACAACACGTGGCAGACGATATTCCGCAACACCGGGGCAGTCCGAGCACGTTCTTACCTACCCCGTCGATACGAAAACGGACGGTGGCTCCCACGTCAGTTGCAAACCCCGCCGACAAATGATTTTAACGCCAACCCGATTCCCAACACGGTTAGGCAGACGCACGATCTCGTCGTTCGGCAACTCGATTTGAAACGTGGCCGTCCACCGAGACCGGGGCAACCCGACAATCGGGCGTATATCGACTACATAAGGCACTTTACGTATATCAGCGAGGGTCGTGAAACGAAAAAGGAGGCCGTCGCCAGGTGGTTGGAAAATGTCATACAAGCCTCTGGTATAACCTACGTGTTCAACTATACTGCGATCACGATGAACGAGATGGAGGCCACGCAGGCAAGAGGCCTACTCGGAAACGTCGCACGTGATGGCCTCGCCCCACGTCTGTGGATCGACCAAGTCAGAGAGGTGTACGCAGTCCCCAACCAAAAGCAGACGTGTGTACAGGACATTGCACGAGAGTCGTTCGGCAAGCGGTTCGCCAAGCAGACAGACGACGAGATCATGCAAGCGCTCAAATCGGCGTTCCACAAGCACGGTCGCAAACTCTCGTCGACTCCGCAGATCTGGGGCAACTACGAGACCGACGTTAATTTCCAGTGGCAGATGAGTCTCATAGTAAACGAGCCGTTGCCGAATCACCAGACGTGTGCGTTCGAGTTGGTCTGTCTGGCCTACGAGATGCGACGCAACATTACCATCGTCGACATCGACAACGTCCTATTTGCCCAGACTAGTGTCACCGACGAGTTTGACACAAACGGCCACCACTTCATTATGGTTCTAGTCGCAAACGGCCACATGTATAACATCACGTGCCCAGAGGAACGTAAGCGCATCGGAAGCAAGCGCAACTCAATCGTAACCAAGCAGTTTGCTCCCAAGGCCGACCCGGTCGAGCCGACGCACCTGGTCATTCATGATCGTGAGGAACTGGCTCAGCGTGTAATGAGCGAAGAGTCGACGATCATCCATACTGGCTGTAGTCTAGAGTTTCTGGTCGTCGATATGTTCAAGAACGACAAGACGACCATATGCGATCGCTTCGTCAAGTCCAACCGTGGCATCATCACTTCCCTGCGTGTGCGCAATCACCAGGTCATTCTCGAGGAGCGGGCGAGCGATGCGCAATACCTGGCCGACCGCTTTTCCCTGCAACTGCGCAACAAGACCATGTCGGCCATCGGTAGGGAATACTTTGAGAGCCTTGTCCCTATGTCCCAGTTTCGATCGTTCTTCCACGACGACGTGTATGCGTTCGTCCGATCGGCCATACTGCACGGCATCCAATACCAGTCGGACGATATTGGTCACAACCAAGTTTGCATCGATCAGAAGCGTTGCTATACCAAGAGCATGATCGACATTAACCATTGGCTTGTGTGCGACGGCGATAGTCAGGTCGTGACATGTGCCATAACGTGTATCGATGACATCAAGAGCCATTGTCTGTATTACGTCCGACCGTCCAGGAAGTCTATGCTGGTTGACATCGAGGGCGTTTACATCGCAGACATTGTTCGACATGCCATTACAGAGTTTCTTATTACATTCGACGAAATCGTCTACGTTCTCCCGTGCAGGTCGGTCGAGTATGATTTCGCTCCAGTGGTGGACAAAGTGTACCAAACCACCGCCGACGACGCTCTCTCGAAACACGTTATGAACCACGTCATCGGGACGTTCGTCGACATGCAACGCAAGTCGTGCAAGATCCGCTTTTCCTTTGGTTCGGAGACCGACGCATGTACACGGGCGATCAAGGCGCTGACCAACGAGAACCAACTCCTGCGACCGGTCAGAATGGGCGACGATGTGTGGAAGATCATATCCCAGACCAAGACACGCAACAAGCGTTCGACCGTTCTCATGAACGTCCAGATCGTCCAGAACGCTCGACTGTCCGTCTACCAGACTGCCAAGCGCTTAGAGCATACAAGCGGTGGGAAACTAGTGCAGATCAAGACCGACTCGTTCACCATCGCCGACGGCAACCACGACGTGCTCACGAGTTTCGTAAGGTGGAGACCGGACACGATCGGAGGCTACAAGATCGACAAGTTTGCAAGCGGTCACACGAGTCGCAAGGTTCAGAAATCGCCCTATGCAAGACAGGTCGCCGAGCCTACGATTTACAACATGCCTAGCCCCGATCTACCAGACATCAACGCACTCGCCGATCTTGTGGAAAAGGTCAAGCGTATTTCGATCGAGGGTTTCGCCGGCACGGGTAAGACGACCCTGCTCAAACTCTTGGTCGAGGAACTCAAGCGACGTGGCCACGAGGTGCAGACTGCATCGTACCAAAACAACGTCGCCGAGAAATTCGATGGCAAGTCGATCCACAAGACATACTCGGTCAACATCGAAGGCGAGCGATCCAAGCACAACCGTGTAGGGAAGCAGGCGGTCGTGATCGACGAGCAGAGCATGATCCCTAGACATCTGTGGGAAATCATCGAGGAGACCAAGCATGACATATTGGTAAGTTGTGGCGACTTTGACCAACTCCCGCCCGTCAACGAGCAGACCGACCGCTCCCACACGGACATCTATCGACTCGTCTTCCCCACCGTCGTCCGACTCTCCCAAGTGCATCGGACATCTGATCCCGAGTTGATGAAAATCATCGAAGAGTGCAGACGTGGTAATACGAGCAATGTCACCGTATCCACCTCAGCCCCACTCACCACTATCAACGTATGCGACACCAATCGCAAGCGCCGTGAAATCAACGACATGGTCATCGCAGGCCTCAACCTGCCAGCCACTCACCACTTTACCAACGTCAAGCGTGGCGAGAAATACAAGCAACCCTACTCGTTGACTGTTGGTATGCCACTGATCCGACTGAGCAACGAAGAAAGCAACGTAGCAATAAAAAATCTACCCGAGCCGGTAAAGGCCATGGCAAATGCGTCAAAATGGCTGGTCAAGTCGGTTGAAAACGATACCGTGACTCTTTCGAGATTGATTGATTTCGAAGAGACTTCTGCGACCGTTTCCTTCGACCTTTCCGACAAGTGGTTCGCCCACGTGTTTACACCAGCTTATGCAGTAACGCTCTACAAGGCACAGGGCGACACGTTCAGGCGTGCGTTCACGATCTGGGAATGGACTCGGATCAAGCGGGATCGACGCTACGCCTACGTGGCGATGTCTCGTGCTACTCGTCTTAATGACATCAGCGTGATACTGTAAATGTCGGTCGTTAGAGATTACACGTTGATGAGTCCCGATGAAGTGAGACAACATCTACCCGATATGCAGGCGCTCGACGTGAGCAAGGTCGCCCGCACTAGTGCCGGATTTACCGGTCAATACCTTTTGAACGGACCATCGATACTCGACAACAACGCAACGGGTTCGAAAATCACATGGCGGAAAACACGTGCCAATTTCATCGCCCGTCACTTGGCGCAGTATCGAGAGAACCCTACCAAGCGTCGAAAACTGGCACTGATTGCGTGGGCTTATATGCCCCGTAATATCAAGTTGAAAATGTGAGGATCATTTTATGTTAGGGTCTGTGTGTACCGGAATCAACAGACCACAAGATGAAATGAACGGCTCTATCCCATTGCGACGTTTTTAATCGGCGACCATAATCGACGAGTTGGCGATGCGAAGGAGGCACTCGCAATGGACTGCGATCGTGCACTGCAACGGAGAGTCACCGAGGATGCAATCGGCGGTCGTTGCATTGGTAAGCCCCACACTGTCCAGCGGTGTAAGATTGACGTTAAGGGTCATGATCGAGCCAGCCAATCGAGTCGAGATGCCAGAAAGGTTGTGCGAACCTTCGCCCAGGACTCTCTCATACGATTGTGCGATGAGGAACTGTGTAGGTGCCGATGCGAAAGACTGCGTGGCCTGCGCCAGAGCATTCGCCCCACCAGCCTTAACAACCGCAAGCGACGGCAGTGAACCTGTCCAAGCGACGTGATGGGAGTGCACGCCCGTCTGGCCAGTGTATGCCTGGAAGTCGACTGCCGAAGCCTGCTTGCCAGTATGCAGTTGGAACGACTTGAGATACTCGATGTAGGCCTGCTGGGGCGAGTCAATCGATACCGCAGGAAAACTGGACGAGCCTATTACTGAGTGGTAACTTTTGAAACGTGAACCGAGATAGAGTTGGTCACCACGGGCATAGATCGGGTTGTTGGCCAGCACACTTGAGCGAAAGCACGCATACAAATCTCGCACATGGCTGTAACTCCTAGCAATCTGCAGAGAAAGCGTCGAGTCGTATGAAACGTTGAATTGCGATGTGCTTACCGTGTCGAATACGATGGACACGCCCGTGTCACCGGCGCACATCTCATCGACCCGTTCCACGAGCGAAGGATTGGCATCGACCGTGTCGATGTACACATAAACGTTGTTCAAATTGAACTGACCCTGGCCAGTGGTCAAATTGCCAACAATTCCACCATCGCTTTCATAGCCGGATAGAATGGGGTTGGTTGTAGACGCGGCGGGAAGTACCGCAGACTGACCCTGTGAGACGATGGGCAAGACGTTGATGACGCCACGATTGCCGAGAGTCAACTCGATCGACAAGATACCCATGTTTCTGAGCGGTAGGTAGGAATTCCCACTAAAGAGTCCAAAGATGGCCGAAAGTTGGATCGCAAAATAACGAGAACGAGACTGCTTCTCGGACACCTGTCCAACGGTGATGCCAGTTGAATCCAAAAAGCCACTAGAATTCATTCCACGGGCGTCCTGTGCGTAAACCTTTGCCATTGCCGGAACCATCGTATGACCACAACCCGTTCCGAACGTGCTCGAGTTCTGCAACGTAGCGAACGTGGTCGACGTATTACTACCGCTGGGGACGAAGTTGGCCGTTCCACCATCCGTTCCCGGGACGCTCGCATCGGTGCCGACGGTCAGAGCAGAAATAGCCTGGGTAGTGACATTACCTTGCACATACATGCCCCGTTCGTAGGCAAACTTGTTGCAGTTGGCAAGTTGACCAAGACCCGAATTGATAGCATCACGTGGAGTTTTACCGTAGTAGATGGCGGGCATGATGCTGTCCAGACTGGATATACTTTCCAATGTACGCCCGCCACACACGAGCTTAGCACTGTCGAACATGCTGAGCACACAGTCTTGCGGAATGGTCCCGACGTTGTTGCTCTGATACTGGAAAACCAAAAAGCCAGTCGCCGGGTCGACGTAGGACTGCGACGACATGCGGATCGTAATCTGCTTGTTTTGGGTAGGGTTGAAGCCCGAGCCAGACGACTGCGGTGCAAATCGCACGCTCTGGCGCTGGGTCACGCTCTGGGCGAGACTCACCGGCGAACGGTATAGTTTGAGATTCTCAGAGAGATCCAACTCGACGGAATCGGTGATCGATTCGGTAGCCATTTTAATACCACGTAGTCAGCGTTTTAATGCAATTTTTTTCTCAATGCTTAAGGCCGGTAAATGGATGGTGGAGATGGCTTTACCGGGACGTGTTTAATGAATTTGGCAGGAACGGCCTTGCGAAGTTGCTCCTTCGTGGCGAAATACTGAGGAATGCCCTCATCGCTGTTCTTCTGCATGAACGGCAGACGAATCCGATCCTGCACCAACTGACGTGCACTCGGATATGCGTCTCGCAACTCGTTCATAGACTCTGTCTTGACCCAACGGCTTATCGAGTTTTTCGACGCCATGCCTTTGTAGGTAATCCTTTCGTCGTTTAACGCAGAATTGTGATTCGATGCGATCCAACTCCTGGGTTAATTCCTCGACAAAGATGTCGTGGACGCTAGTAGAAATCACATTGCAAGAAAGGGCTAGTGAGAGTTCACCGATCCGATTCTCGTGTACACGGCGATTCTCGTCGAGCGATTTCCACGCCAAGGACAGTGGATGCGTGCCGATCTGATGATTGTCGGCCTTTCGAAACGTGGGCCAATGCATGAAACGCCATATGGGCATCTTGTCAACGTCCTCCATGCTGAAAAACTCGGGGTTACTGTTGTATAGTTTCGATCGTTGCTTTTCGAAAAAGTTTCGTTGCTCGACGCTCATGAATGGCGTCCCTGAATACGTTTTAAGCATCATCTTAAAGAGATGGATGCAACTCTTTAAGATGGATTCGGCCAACGTCGATGAACAGATAAACGTTAGTTCCACTGCGGAGAATGAGTCTACCGAACCTTCCGAACAGGCACAACCGACCGGTATCACGATTCAGATCGGCGACAAAGTGATAAAACCGTTTCTCAACAAGCGTGGTCGTGTCATCACCGATCCGGGCAAGCAACAACGTTCCCAAGCCCAACTCGAGGCACTCGAAAAGGGTCGCAAGGCGTTGGCGCTGGCTAGGCAAGATCCCAACTATGTGAGCAAGGCAGGGCGTAAACTCGGCATTGCCAAGATGAGCATCGAAGACCAACTCAAGGTTCGTGAAGAACGCAACGTCAAGCGTATCGAAAAGCAACGTGTTCGTGAGGAGCAACGTCAGCGAATCGTATCGGATGCACAGACCATCATCGAAAAGACGTCGATCGAACGGGAAGAGTTGGAAAAGCAACGTGCAGAGGAACTCGAACGCATCGAGGCGATTCGGGAACATAAAAATGCTCAAGCCAAATATTTGGAAGAAGAAAAAAAGCGGATCGCACAAGAACACAATTTGAGTCGAGAGGATAAAAAGGCCGAAAAGCAACGCATCATTTTGGACCATATACAGCAACGCATCACATCAGCAATGCAAGAAATCGAGATCACTCGCAAACTCGAAAAAGAGACGAGGCGCATCGAAAAGGAAAAAGCCAAGGCGGAACAAACAATAGACAAACATAACAGGCCGTTCGTATTTGACAAGAAGCGAAACGTGTGCGATACTAGTTCGTCGTTCGTTGCATCATCGGCCACTCGTGTCGTCAAGCCATTCGTAGCACGTGGGAGGGAACATGAATTTTGAATTTTAATTCTTCTTGATCGTGTAGAAATCTCCACTAAACTTTTTCTGAAACCGCTTGTCCATGCCCTTTTTGTTGTGAACGACCAAGAACGAATAAGGCTCGGTTGTCGCATCGTCTAGGATCGACAGAAAGTAGTCTTTTTGCGTAGGCATTTCCTGAGCGATCACATCTCGCTCCGAATCGTTCCCGATGTAGAAAAACACCGAGTCGGTTGCGTTGATGCGCATGGCTCGTGGGACGCTCTTGTAGGATTGCACGATGAGTATCATACTAATCTTGTAATGACGCAATGAGAAAAAGTATCCCTTCAACGTCTCCTTTGCCTTGTAGTCCAGTTGATGGGCTATGTCGTCAAAAATAAACAAGACGTTTGGCGCTTTCTGTTTCCCATACTCTTCGATGATACTCCGCTGGTCTTCCACGATCGCATTGAGAATACTTATATCGAGCGAGTTGAACACGTTGGATGGTTTGATCTTGGCCATGGTCATCGACGGGTCGCCCAGTGCAAACGTACTGGAAAATAGAAACACATTTTTGCCCTGTGCAAACGTTTCGAGATAGGGAAACTGCTCATTTCCGATGAGATTGGCGAGTAATACGGTCTTGCCCGATCCCGACGGCGACACGATCAGTAATCGAAACGGTGGTTCGAATAGATTGTCGTGCGACCATGGCTCGTCTTTGCTCGGCGGTGGTGGTTGGATGTCGTACATATACTAAACACGTTAAATGAATAAGTCGTTTTACATATGGACACTATTGGAGTCGCCGAAATTACACATAAAACGTGCCGTGCGTGTACCAATGTGTGCCAAGTCCCATCCGAAATCCGCAGTCACTGCCGAGTCTGTCGCAAGTGCAACTCGAAGCGTGATATGATCAGGGCGCTTTCGTGTGCCGTCCGCATGGAATTGCAACGGGCGAGGTCGTTGAAAAGCGCTTATAAAAGACGAAAGGTGATAGTAGAAGATGGAGATTTCACCGTTTCGCCGATCGATGACCTACAAGCCGTTTGCGTTCCCGTTTGCGATCGAACTGACGATTAGGCACGAAAATGCACACTGGATCGAGTCCGAGATCGATCTGGCCGACGACATTCACGAGTGGAAAACCAACAAACTTTCAGATATCGAAAAGGCCTACATTACCAATATCCTCCGCTTATTCACGCAATCCGACGTCGCCGTCGCAAGTAACTATATCGATCATCTACTACCTACCTTTCAAAACAACGAGATTCGCCAGATGCTTCTTTCGTTTGCATCACGTGAAAGCACGCACCAACGGTCTTATGCCCTACTCAACGAATCGCTATGCCTACCCGACAGTGAGTATCACGCCTTTCTTTCCTATGTCGAAATGTGCGACAAACTCGAGAATATGACAAACTTGAGCATGTTTAACGACAACGAGGTTGCTCTTTCACTCATCAAGTGTGTGTTTTCCGAAGGGTTGTCGCTTTTTGCATCGTTTGCCATGTTGCTCAACTTTCAGCGATCGGGTCGTATGAAAGGCATGGGCAAGGTCGTCGAGTGGAGCATTCGGGACGAGACCATGCACGTCGAGGGATTGGTCGCTTTGTTTCACGCCACGGGATACCGACCATTATACTCGAGTGTGTTTGACTTGTGCGAAACCTTTGTGAAACTCGAAGATGCGTTTATCGATTTGGCCTATGGTAAGATTGGGACGATTGCGGGTCTCTCGTGCGACGACATGAAACGATACGTTCGATACATTGCCGACAATCGCATGATTCAACTTCAATACGAACCCATCTTTGCAATTGGCAAGAATCCGCTATCGTGGATGGATTGGATCGTAAACGGCGTCGATCACACGAACTTTTTTGAAAACAAGATAACCGAGTATGATGTAGCCGGTCTGCGTGGGACGTGGGCATATTAACCTTCGCAAGACCTACAAGATGATTTGTCCGCTAGATCGCACTTTGGGCTTATCAACTCGACTTTTGATGACGATTGTGTACGCAGATAATACAACGATTTCATGCCACGCTTCCACGCCTCGAAATGGATTTTATGAATCAGCATACGATCCGTGTTGCTTGGGAAAAAGAGATTAATCGACTGAGATTGACAAATGTATTTCTGACGGGCGGATGCCAGTCTTATAATGGTCAGTTGGTCAAGCTCTATCGCCGTCTTGAAGACCGCCTTTGCGTTGTCGAGTAACGGCAGATTCTGAACGCTCCCACGATCGGCCAAAATCGTCGCCCATGTCTCGTCGGTGTTTTGACCGATGTTTTCGAGATATTCTTCCAAGATTCGGTTTTTCTGATAAAACGACCCGACACGTGTGCGAGCCGTGATGACGTTGGCCGAGACGGGTTCGACGCTCGGTGACGTGTTGCAGATGATCGAACTGTTGGCGTTTGGTGCGATGGCAATTAGGTGCGCATTGCGACGACCCGTCCCGTGCATGTCGCTTGGGCAACCTCGCTCCCGAGCCAGAACGAACGTGGCCGATGTGGCTCGGTCGAATATTAGTTGGAAGATTTCTTCGTTCTTTTCCAACGCCCGATACGACTCGAATGGGATCATATACTTTTGCAGATAGTAGTGAAAGCCCATCGCACCGATGCCGATCGACCGTTCGAGTATGGCCGATCGTCGTGCTTTGGCGATGGATCCCGGTGCATACAAGATAAACACGCTCAGCACGTTGTCGAGAAACTTGGTCAAATCTTCCACGATCGTCGTATCCTTCCACGTTTCAAAGTGTTCGATGTTCAACGACGACAGGCAACAGACGGCACTGCGGTCAGAGTCGGTCGGGAGCATAATTTCACTGCATAGGTTTGATCCGTGTATGCGCAGACCTTTCCTCGACATGATAGGTGGTAATGCCCTATTACTCGTGTCGATGAAATGAATGTATGGCTCGCCCGTTCGAAATCGTGTCTCTAGGATCGTATTCCAAACCAGTCGAGCCGAAACTACTTCGACGACTTGCTTGGTTCGTGGGTCGATGAGATTCCAGGGCTGATCAAACTCGACGCACTGCATGAACGCATCGGTGACGTTGACGCCGTGATGGATGTTGAGACATTTGCGATTCAGGTCGCCTGTCGGTACACGCATCGTGATAAAGTCGATGATTTCCGGATGCGAGACATCGAGGTATGACGCATACGATCCCTTGCGTGTGCGACCTTGTCGATACGCCATGATGTCGGCATCGCACGTTTTGAGGAAAGGGATCAAACCAGCCGATTTGTCCGACGCCGATTGCACGTCGCTCCAATGGCCACCGACCCCACCACCGTGGATCGAAAACCAACGCAGCTCGCACGTGTGGTCGATCAGACCTTCCAGCGTGTTGGGAACATACGAGAGGAAACACGAGATGGGCAAACCACGAGACGGCTCGTGATGCGATAAACGGGCGTTCGATAGGATCGGCGAGGAAAACATGAGCCAACCCTTTGATACGTAATCATACATGCGCTGGGCAAGTTCGATGTCGTGCATCGAGTAGGCAATGGACGCACGTGCAAACGCTTCCTGGATGCGCTCATTAGTCATGCAGTAGAATTGTGCCATAAGCGATTTACCATGTTCGTCGAGTCGGTCGTCACGTGAGTGGTCGATTTCGATGCCATGGTATAACATCGTTGTGATTTTTATGATGCAATTCCTTAAAGTGGATTATACCATAGCATAAATGACCGATGTCCGAGAGCAGATCGTAAAAGTCGTTCTCTGCACCAACGACCGTTGCAACCAAAATGATGACACGAGCGATTGCAGGTTTGTGATTGAACCAGTGCAAAACGTCGAATCCTTCTGCGTCCGCCGTGCATTGATTCCGTTGTCGAGTTATTCGTTCTCTCCCAACGACCCCGATTCGGTGCTACGCATCGAGTCCGAAGGGCAGTACCCGTACGGGTTTTTCCAGGCGGGAACACCAACGACTGATGGAGCCAAGTACTGCAACTATTTTCTGATACCAGCAGGTGTATCGAACCCCACGCGAACGTTTAATGACCAATCGAAAGATGTGAGCATCAGAATGTCGTGGTGCTATTTGGACGCTGGTGATGTACTCAGTGTCGGCTACATGCCATCGTCGGGCGTATATACAAAACACGTGGTTCTGTCAAACACTACTGGATCGACGGTTTACCACACTCATCAGGAAATCTTGAATGCACTCAATTATGGCTTCCAAACGAGTGCGGGTTTCGGCGGATCAAACGTTGCGATCAAATCTTCGGCATACGGTGGTGCTGCCCCACAGGCAGGCGACGCTTACTCGCCCATTACATTTGGAGGTCAGGTTAGAATACAGGGCGTGCCTTATTTCTACGCAGATTTTAGGAAAAAGCCCACGGATGCGTCTTGGGGCGGTGTGTCGCAACTGGACGTATGGCTGAACAGGCCGTCGGCAACATTCGATTCGGTCATCGGGCAATTCGTCAACAGCGGGACGAATGTTCTGACCACGAGCAACTTTATGATCGTGAACAGCACTTCAACGCCAGGAATTCAGTCATTCGACACTCTAACGGTATCGTTCAACACAACTCTGACATACACTTTGTCCCAGGTTATACAGGACTTTAACTCCAATCCAGCCATTTCGGGTATTCTCGGCATCCAATTGACTCAAAATGCACCTGACCCAACGGGACTCGTACCCGATCACATATATGCGTTTAACGATTTCGGAGTGACCGTTCCCGACCGTTTCCTCAAGAGCGTCAAATGGCTAGCGCCTAACGATACGTTGGGATGGGAGGACGGCTACAACTTCAAACAGTGGCTGGTAACGATGGGATCTTTCAATATCAACAATGAGAACGTTGGATTGTATAAATACAATTTGACTCCCGACATTTTGGTCCGTTCGATTCGTCTAAATGCGAGCGGGACGACCGACGAATCGACGTTTTTGAGTATTCTAAGAAATCAGGTTCTGAATGAGCTTCACATAGACGTGGAGGGGAGCCTTTCATACTTCAACGTCAACCTACTCGGCCAAAATGCTTTCAGCCCAGGGGACGTCATTAGTTACGATTTTGACCATCGATTGACATACGGATTTCGTTTTTCGCTCGGTCAAACATCGTGGGATCTGGGCGGTGTCATTTTGGCGAACGAAGAACTGCCCTCTCCTGGATATGACGCACAGTATTGGTTGGATCAACATGCGGTGTTTGCCCCGACCGTTGGGACAAACACGTGGGCGGTTACCAATCATTACTACTTTCATAGCAGGCCGTCTCGGCAAATCATCCAACTACCCTTGAACACGATCGTGACATTGGCCACCATCCAAGCCGCATTGAACAACATCGATTCACCACTCGTAGCCCAGGTCATCACGGCATCCAACACGATCACATTTGCTAATGGAGGTCCGTCGACTTTCCGTATCTTGCCCAACAAAACGCTTGGAATCTACGACGATGGTGCTAACGATCAGGCGTTCGAGGTCGATCCGAACGAGACACGATCTACGACGCATCCTATCGATCTTTCGTGCGATAATAGCATGTGCGCAGTCGGGCTGAACTTGTTTCACGATGGTCGATGTTCATTGGGTCTGAATGATTCGAAGACAGGTGCATATCAGAGACCGTCTCGTAAAAACATCGTCGCAACGGTTCACAACCTTGGATCACAGGTGTATGGTGGACACATCTCTTATGTCAACGACTCTGATACGTGGTTACCGTCCTATGTCAAGGATCTTAGCGAGATGCATCTGACTATCTATAATTCCAAGTTGGAAGTAGCCTCGTTGAACAAACAGGATTGTTACATCGAGATCGACTTAAAATGTCGTGCGTATCGTGTATAGGTAGTATGAAGGGCGAATACATCTATTTCCCACAGAGAGACGCCAAAAGACTACGTGAAGCAAATGCGAAAAAGGGAGACGAGTATTTCAAACGTGCGATGAGGGAGGGCGTCATGGGAACAGACTCCGCCGTGTCCAAAACTCCCATGAAACGGAAATCGCAGGGAACAAAGAATTACGATTAAACGACTTGTCGATTATCATTATAAAAAGACAATGACCGTGTGTAAATGCCGCCGAAGCGTCGTATCCCGAGGAATGGCGATGATCGCTTCGTTTTCAAAAGTGCTTCGAGAGTCAACTACGGTGTTGGGCAAAGTGATAACCCACGAGGTGCGCCGTTCGCTTCCCAGCCTACGTGGTTGTCGGGCGATTCTAACACACGTATGTCGAATGCCTTTCTCGACGGTGCACTTCGAACGACGGCCGAAACGGCTCTCGAATATTTCCCACGAACCACGCCATTCACTGGAACAATCGGACGAGAGATGCGAGATACATTGGAACAAGATCGTCGCATGAAAGAACGGATCGTAAAGGCCGATGTATCAAAACTCAAACTATCAAAGGCGCAATACGAGTCTTTTATCAATCTAGATGCCGATGCGTGGCGTGTAGGTGTTGAAAATCAGTTGGATTCTGTATTACGTGTCAAAAAGGCTAGTTATAGCGAGACTAAAAAGTTCATCGAGAAGGACTTTCGTTTCACGCTACTAGACGATATGTCTCAAGGTCTTCGCGAGGCTCTCGGCTTGCCCAAGCCTACGCCCTTTAGTAAGGAGCAATGTGCCCTTTTATACAAACGTATTATGGACATGGATTCGACGCTGGTCACCGCACCACTATCGACGTTTTACCAGTTCTTTTCCTGCGTGGGACTCTACGATGCATTTCGTGACTTGTTTCGGGCTAAAATGGCCGAGTTTGGGATCGTTGGTGCAGTCGCATTGACCACGATGGCTAAAACCGTTCTCCGTTGGCTGATTCAGATCGCAAAGCGTCTTTACGAGGCATGCACGGGATACAACTTGCCCATACCGGATGATCTGGCGAACATGGCCGATGGCCAGCCTCCTCCTCCGCCTGCTCCAGGTGGTGGCGGAGCAGGTGGTAGTGGCGGGGCGGGAGGCGATGGCGGTGGGGCTGGTGGCGGGGCTGGTGGCGGTGCTGGTGGCGGTGCTGGTGGCGGTGGGGCTGGCGGTGATGGATCGGACGGGTCGGGCGGGAGTGGATTGGGCGCTCCACCTACTCAGTCCCCTATCAATACAGTAGCGCCTGAAATGAGTATGACAAGCGACGCCAACGTTGTTCCAACTACGCCATCGCCTTCGTCCATCGCACCGGTTGCACAGTCGGCTGGTTATTCGTCCCCGCCCGTTGCCCCGACTGCATCGCCCGCGATTGAAGGCGACAACGTCGTGAAATCGTCTTATACCCCATATCTGACGTATGCGATCAGGTACTTGCTTTCCGCCAGTTCTGCTGCGTATATGGTTTACAAAGCGATCGACGCAATTCGCGGCAGGCCACCGCCAGCAGATATAACCGAACGTGTTGCTGAAGAGGCGGTCGTTCGTGCACGTGGGCATATTCGACATGTCGCACACGTTTTGGCACAGACTAATCCCGTCCTATTTTGGACATCAAACGTAATCAATACGATCATGGCTTCGAGCCAAGTGGTCTCATGGGAGGTCATTTCTGCGAAGTTTGCGGAATGGGCGCGTTACTGCGTTCAGCAAGAGGTTGCAAACGAGGGCGCAGGACGTATGTTGTTCGATGGTGTTACGATCGCCGAGATGGCGGTCGATCAACGAGCGTTTCAATTGGCTAATTTACTCGAACGTGCAGACACGCCCGTCCATTTGCGAGAGCCTTTACGAATCGCCATCGATTATCTTCGTCAGCAAAGCGTTCAGGCTGGATTTCGCCCTGATGCGGAACAAGAGGCTCTGAGGCAGGTTCGTGAGAACCGTGATGAGACACGTGTTCGAGACGATACAGAGGTCGCACAGCGACTGCAACAGTTGCAAACTCTGACCAATTCATATACAGAGTCAGTTAGGTCATCTTCGAACGCAATTAGACGATTGTCAATCGAAAGCGAGATTATAGATGCATTCAATCGATTGGTAGAATCCAATTCGGGACAATTTTTGACACCGAACCGTGTCAACATACTGAGCGCCATCAGACAATCGGTCAATTTTTTCCAACTAACCTGGAACTCTCTGTACTATCGTGACTTTCGAGATTTGAAGTTAAAAAAAGGTGCGGTATTCCCAACCATGCCGGAAAGAATCACAGGGGCGTATTTAAAATCACTCGAAGATTTTGTGAATAATCAGTCTGTTAAAGACTACTTCGCCGAAAAGTTCTCTAATCCGTGGATCAAGCGGTTTATCATTTTCGTTGAGAGGTTGATGCAGGTCGTAGACAGTTATTTGATCAATCAAGGGGAGGCATCTGCGTCGATGCCGAACGTCGGCGGTGGCATGGTAAGGCCTTAACAAAATGCATTGAAGTGTAAAATGTCGTTCGCTCCCAGCGTTCTTGCATCGTCGCCGGTGTACTCGGCTACTGATCTGACCCTGCTCATTTCGGCATGCTCTGGTAGTATCGTCGCAATTATCGCAGGATTTAGGCTTTCACGTTGCACGAAGGTGCGACTATGCAAGTGCATTGAAATTGATCGAGATTTGAAAGATAAAAATTCGAATGCACCGCCCAACACTCCTGAAAGTTCTGAAATAGCCGAGGAAGTTGCGTCGATGGTTTAGCATTTTCTGTTTAAAGTTTGTTCGTCTCGTATAAAATGCCTTTTGTCATTCCAGAGGAGACGAGCGTTATATCCGATACGACCACGTCAACCACAACGACGTGGTCAAGCACTAAAATCGATTCTGAAATTGGTACAGGAGGCGGTGGTGGTGGAGTTGTTATAAACGACGAAGAGCCAAGCCTAACAACTGTATACAGTGGAGCAAAGACGCAAAACCTTGTTAATGGTATAACCGATCTCAATTTTGTCGGTGCTTACAACGGAGGCGTATCGTACGGGGTCAACGATGTTGTTACTTATGATGGGTCGAGTTGGCGACGAGTGAATTCCAATGGCGGAAACGTTGGCGATGTGCCTTCTTTGTCGTCTCCTTTTTGGGAGGCGCTTGCGGTCAAGGGCGATCAGGGCATTCAGGGCGACCAGGGCGAACCAGGCCTATCGTCGTCGCTGTTCGAGTATCGTCTAGATCGAAACACTTATGTAGTTTCGGGACTCACGAATGGAGACATCCGATTCAACGACGCCGACTTGACGCTCGCCACTGTCATATACGTATCGCACCAAGACCACTTTGGAAACGATGTCGAAACATTTGTCGCACTTGCTCCAGTCGGGAGTCGTATTCTCATCCAACAGAAAAATCTATCGAGCGTGTATGTGCAATACACGATCACAGGTGCTCCGACACAGGTACTCGATTCGTATGTGTCGTATCCGATCACGTATTTGACCAGTTCGTCGATATTGGACTTGACGCACCACACGCAAGTGTTCTTGAGCATCGAGTTTATTATAACGCCGACCATTGCCGTGGGGACGGTGTCGACGGGGGCACCGGGTTCGAGTGCGGTTGTTGTCAACTCGGGGACGTCGACGGCGGTCGTGTTTGATTTTACAATACCCCAAGGAGTAAGTGGGTCGAGTGGTGGTGGAACGGGCTTTGCATTCAATCCTATGAGCAATTGGACTCAAACCATTACGACTGGTAGCAAACAGTACATGTACGTGTCCGTCATTCCGAGAGACACTACCATCTCGGGATTCACTCTTTATACGCCGTCAGGGAGCGACCCGTTCCGGGTCGGAGTGTACCGAGGCGCATTGCGACTAAGCAGTTCGGGGAGTATCACACTGGTGGGGCAGTCCGCTACGGGCGGTCCAACTACCATAACACAGCCGGGGTTGTTGCCGGCCATACCGTTTACACACAGAACCATAACGGCCGTATCGGGTCAATCGCTCTCCTTTGTCAAGGGCGAAATGATGACATTCGCTTTCCATTCGACTGGTATAACATGTACTTACTACGGATCGCCGACTATTTCATCGACCTTACAGGAGTTGGCGTTCATTACAACGTCAAATTATCAGGCGGGCGGATTTCCCGCCACGCTCACGTCGAGTAGCATCAGTTCAGCACTCTCGGTAAAGTTGTGCATCGAGTTTAACTAGTATAGACCAAGGCGTTTTTCCATTGCCGATTTGGCTCGATGCTCCGAGGTTAGGACTGGTCGGACGTTGGTATAGTGAAATCTCGAGGCTTGCGTTTCGGCGTCTGGCTTCGATCCGTCGAGTCTGGCCTTGATGGGCGTCACGTGGTCCAGTTCCCAAATCTTGTTCTCCCATGACATTTCACCTACAAACTGTGATTCGATATGCGTCTTGAATGTTTCAAGGTCGCAACCCAATAAAATTTCTGTAGCTATGCGATTATGAGGAATGCAACGCTCGGCACGCCAGCGAGTGCGGTGTCTCAGGTAAGATTGCGGGTCGCAACGCACACACCTATATTTATTGACGTCATGTGGACATTTCGAGGCCATTTTATAAGTAAATAAATTGTCTTTAAACGATAATTCAACCTTATAAAATGATCCTTCCGGAATACACCGATTTGATTTGGCTGGCTTTTACGGGGTTTGTGAGTTGGGTTCTGATTCGGGAAATGGATAATCTGCGTTAAAAGCAAACTGATAAATCCACCATGTTGTCTCGTAATCACGTTTTACCTTTATCATGTTTTGAGGCAGAAGGAAAGTTCCGCATTCACACAAACCCCACCAATGAGCCTTGTTAAGAAATGTATGCAATTTTGCACAATGGATACAAACGCCCTGTGTGTTGATTTGTTTTATTTTCATGACTTCCAGTCTGTAAAACACATCGATGGCGCATTGCCTATATGTCATTTTGGGGTAGAGATATTTCTCAAAGTTGATTTCGTCGATCGCTAAATCCATTTATATAATTCTTTTTTTTTATTTTTTCTTGGTTTTTGGTGATTTTCGAAAACAACGTTGTACAGGGTCATTTATTAATTTCTCATAAAACAGTGTGCAAGTAGGGCATTTTCGGTAAGGTAGTTGCGCAACGTGTATTCAGGTCAAAATAGGGGAAGTGTGTTATTTCATGTTGTCACAGGTCATTTCATCAGACTTTAGGGAAAGTGGTACAATGCATGTGAAAGAAGGTTATTTGTAAAATATTTATGAAAGAAGGTTGACAAGGTTCTTAAATAAGGGTATGAAAAATGAAGTGGGTAAGGTTAATTTTTAGGTATGTATTTTTCAAGGGGTAGGCAGGTGTGTTTTTAAGTGGGAGAGAGGAGGGGTTTGTGAAGTAAGTGGGAGTGGGAGGGGAAGGTGCAGGCAGGCTGTTTTTTAAGGGGTTTTTGAAGGTGGAGGGGAAGGTGTGGGCAGGTGGGTTTTTGAGGTGAGTGGGGAAGGTGGGGACAGGTGGGTTTTTGAGGTGAGTGGGGAAGGTGGGGACAGGTGGGTTTTTGAAGGTTTTTTTGAAGGTGTGGGCAGGGGCGGAAAAGGCGTGCCGAATGTGC
>Ga0209230_10000273_pt1 | contig 20013 bp, 33 predicted proteins | sample LakOntMetagenome_FD_187467 | JGI IMG/M metagenome (GOLD analysis project Ga0209230, IMG submission 187467) | Freshwater and sediment microbial communities from Lake Ontario - Sta 18 epilimnion Metagenome (SPAdes) (version 2) | ecosystem: Environmental > Aquatic > Freshwater > Lentic | place... | reverse complement strand
AAGAAAAAACACCAAATCATACTTACACACACATCAAGAAACATCAACGACTATCTTCAGTCGTTGAAGTTTCGTTTTAATGGAGATTTTAAAAGAATCCCCAACTACATTATTACCCGGGAGGGTAAAATTCTACAATTATTGGGAAATGCCGAACACTCGGAATACTTCAAAGAACCCAATATAAATCGTAATTCAATTATCATATCATTAGAAAATTTAGGGTGGTTACAAAAAGAACCACTAACTGACCATTACATTAACTGGATTGGGGATATTTATAAGGGTAACGTGTTTGAAAAGAAGTGGAGAGAATACTTTTTTTGGCAACCATACACTGAAACTCAAATTGATAATCTTGGGTTATTATGTAAGGAATTGTTTAAAAGTGTAAAAATTAAATCACATATTGTTGAACATAACACAAAAATAAGCGGGATTGAAAAATATTGTGGGATTGTGACTAAAAGTAATTTTGGTGTTGATTATACAGATGTTAGTCCGGCATTTAAATTTAATGAACTTTTAAAAAAAATAGAAAATGAGTGATTCACACGATGAAATTAAAAAATTATTAAACGTTTCCCGAAGATTATTAGGTGATAATAATGTGAATGAAGATATCCGTAAACAATATGGGTTATTAACAGAGCAAGGTGTTGATTTGACAGATAATAATGTTACATCAAAAATTAATGTAACTAAATCTGTTGAAGATAAAATCGATTATGATACAGCAGATACTGAGGAAGAATTAGAATCTGCGGATGATAAAAAACAGGCGTATCGAATTTCCGGTGGTATATTAGTATTACACGGGAAAGAACAAACGGATTTAGAGTTAACAACAGATGAGAAAATTGCCTTCCAAGAAACTATGGATGAATTTGTAACTAACGTATCTGATATGGTAGATTTTAATAAGTTAAATGTATATTCCAATAATGTTGAATGGTCCGGAAAACTTATCGAATTTGATATTGAATTTTTCTTTTCAATAGGTGAAGAAAATGGTGTTTACATCAATGGAGAAATGTTAAATGTTGACGACAAATTTATAAGTTTAATTAATAAATTAAAAACTTATTACGAAAAATTCAAATCAAAATGGGCGGCTGTATTATCATCAAGAAAGAAAACAATTAAAACTGAAGAATAATGGAAGATATTAGTAAAAATAAAGATGGTATTATTTTATTGGTAATTATTGCCTGTTTGGTAGGGTGGAATATTTTCACAACCAATACAATAAAAACGGATGTTAAAGGTTACGGGAAAAAAATTGAAAATATCCAAACAAAAATTGATTCTTCACAAGTTGTTAATAAACAAATTAATACTAAAATTGGTGAGGTAAAAGAAAATGTGACAACTATTACTAATGAAATCCATCACATTGATAAAAATATAACAGTAATTAAAAAACAAACAAATGAGAAAGTTAATAACGTTGATAATATTCCTGACAGTGAGCTTGAGTTGTTTTTCACAAACAAATACGAACAACCAACCCCAAAATCAGGTAATTAGTGATACAACAAGAGTTAAATTAAAACCATCGACAGCTAGACTAGTAATAAAAGATATTGTTAGAGGTGAAGGTTGTGAGTCAGAATTAAAATTAACTCAAGAAAAAGTTATAAAGTTAGAATCTAGAGAATCTCAAAAGGATACTATCATTTCTTTATTAGAATCTAAAGACAAGAATAATCAATTTATTATTAGTCAACAAGGGTTACAGGTTGATGAATTTAGAAATATGACTAATGATTTAAAAAAAGAAATAAAACAAATGAGGGTTAAAACTTTTTTATACAAAGTGGGAACACTTGTTGGTATATTAACAACTTCATATCTATTAATAGTAAGATAATATGTCACTAACCACAACAGATAAAAAAGAAATTGAAACGTTGGTCCGTAAAGAAATTAAAGATTTCTTTGGGAGTAATACTATGCAACAATATGAAAATAAACTAATAGATGTTATTTCCAAAGAACTTAAACGAGGTAAACTTGAGGGGGATGTTAAAGATATTACATTAAGAATGTTCCGTGAGTTCTACCAATTTATGTGGATGAATAGAAGTTATTGGGAACCAAGACTTAAAAATGCGTAATATGAAACTAAAGGAAAGTATTGGGTCTGATTTGAAAAGTGCTATGGCAACTGAAATGGGAAAGTTAAGTACAATTACTACTGGTGGTATTGATGCGGCGGTTGCGGCTAACCAATTTAAGAATGAAATCCCGGAAAACAATAAAAAATTAAAAATAATTAAAAAACCGATGAAAAAAGGTGTGACAGATAAATTAGTGAGTAAAACTAAAATTAATAAACCGATAGGTAAATTAACAACAGGGTTACCAATAATGGGTGAAGATGGTGAAACATCTGAATCTACCGGTTCAGGTTCCGCGGGTGGGTTTGTCGGTCCATTGTTTTCAACAACTAAAAAAGAAATGGAAGAAGATTGTTGGAAAGGATATAAGGAAGTTGGTGGTAAAAAGAAAAACGGTAAAATGGTTCCTAATTGTGTGAAAGAAGGTAAAGATGGTGATGTTAAAAAAGTAGAAGCTACTGAGGCGACAGGTTCAGGTTCTTCAGGTTCATTTGAAACAACATCTGTTTGGGCTAAGTCAACCAATAAAAAAGATTGGGGTGGTAGAAAGAAAACACAAATACCGGGAGGTAAATTTGTCCAAGTTAAAAAGAAATGTCAAAAATTCCCATATTGTAATCAAGGTGACATAAAGGCTCTAAAAATATTTGAGAATGAAAAAGTTAAGAAAGCTATTCAAAATATTAGTCAGAGACATAATATAAGTGAGAATATAATTAAAACAATAATTGCTTATGAGTATGAAAATACATATTCTAAGAAATAAAGTTAAAAACTAATATATTTATAATAAAAACTAAAAATGAAAAAATTAAATACAACTTATTTAGATAATTTAGTGTCTAAAATTCTAAAAGAAACTTTAGAAGAAAGGGCGGATAGTCTTGTTTCTAAAATTAAAGGTAACGTATGTGAGTGTGGTGGAACAATGTATGAAGGTGAATGTAACGAATGTGGGTCTAAAGGTGGTGATATGTATGAAGACATACACGATTTTGAGGATTTAAATAATGATAATGAATTTGATTACGTTGGTGAGAATGAATTTATTGATGACGTTGAAGATACTGACGAAGATAGAGAAAAAACTTGTAGATACCATATTGAAAATTTTGGTAAAGAAGACCCAATAACTAAAGAAATGTGTCAAGGTGTTAATATTACTGAGGCATTAAAAGGTCGTCAAAGAAAATTAGATAAAAACAAAAACAATAAAATTGACGCGGAAGACTTTAAAATGTTAAGAAATAAGTCAAAATCTGATAAAGACATTAAAAAAGTAAACAAAGTTTCTACAAGACATGGAATGGAAGAACAAGAAACGGATGAAGGTAATGCGTTTTCAGGAGCTTTATCTAATGCTAAAAAAAGTGGTAAAGATTCCTTTGAAGTAGATGGTAAGAAATATCCGGTTAAAGAATCTTATAGATTAACTGAAAGTGAAATGATTGGGTTAATTGAAAAAATTGTGTTAGAACAAAAAAATAAAGAAGTTAAAGACCCTGCAGAAAAAAATAACATTAAAGGTATGGGTGGTTCACCAAGAGGTTTAGAGGTTTACAAAAAAGCTCATAATGGTTCCGGAAAAGAAAATGAGGATTATATTAAGGATGTTACCAAAAAAATGAAAGATTATCTTAAAGATGGTTCTAAAGGTGAATATACTATGAATCCTAAAATATTTCCGGTCGGTAATGGTGAGTTAGAGAAAATGGACAAAAAGGCTTTTGAAATGACTGATGATTTAGAAGATTTTAATTATGAAATTGCTGGATTAAATTTACCTACACCTGACGCTATAGACTTTAATGAAGATTTTATGGAAAAATTATATAAAGGAGATTCAACAACAGGAAACGCTCCGGGTGGAAACGCTTTAGAATCTAAGGCAAACGATAGATTTAATAAAATTAGAAAGAAAAATACTCTTAAAAAATTAAAAGACCAATCATATAATAGAGTTCCTCAACCGGTTTTTAATGAAAAAAGTGGAACTGATAAAGGTAAAGGTTTAAACATTAAATTGGAATCTACTGAAAAGAAAGCAAAACAAATCAACGAAGAGTTTGATAGAATGAAATCGTTAATTAGTTACGACCGAAAAACACAATAATTTACAAACAAATATTATAACTTATAATTTCTCCATAGACGAACTCTATGGAGAATTTTTTTAACTACATATCAAAACCTTTATTACCGGAAGACGTTGACGTTTGGTTTCGAGTAAATAATATAATTTCTGAAAAATTGGAATTATATTCTGATTTTACGCATTCACTTAATAGTTTGATTTTAAACACTTATTTAGGTGAAAATGACATTAATGAGACAAAGATAGTTTTAAGCGAATCTGACGATAGAAATCACTTTGAATGGTGTTGGAATAAAACCATAGATAATTTTGGTAAAGAAAATATTAAGTTTGATAAAAAAGGTGAACACTTTGATTACTTCGAATCTTTTTTTGGTGAGACATTTTACAATCAAAAAGACACTAAAGTAAAATCCTCAATAGGGTTCTTTTTTACGGACCTATTTAACAATGAAAAACTATTTACTAAATCAGATTTAGATATGATTACTACCATATACAAATTGTTAGATAAGTATTTAAAACATTAAAAAAGGTGATAGTATTTACTATAAAGTAAAAAAAATTACTTTTAATATTATAAAAAATAAATAAATTAAAATTATTCAGATGGAAACGTTAGAACAAATTAAGTCACTAGTAGAAGAACTATCAGTAGACACAACAAAATTTTTCGGTGGTAATAATAGCGCCGGAACAAGAGCTAGAAAATCAGCACAAGATTTAAAAAAATTATTAGATGGTCTAAGAAAAGAGATTTTATCTGAAAGAAAAGGGGGAGAGTAATGACGGATATTAATACAATTTATTTATTTGTATTTATCTTTTCAACGTTAACTGTTGTTAAGACAGTTGGTAGAATAATGAGTTCCCTATTTTCAAACCCACCAAAACCAATTGTATGGGAAAAATGGGAACTTATCTTTCTTGGGTTGGCAATGACATATTGCTTAACATATATTATAAAAAATTAATTATGAGTTTATATAAAGAATTTTCATCTCTATTACCTTATTTACAATCTGTTAGAAAATTAGAAAACTATTTAAGTTTTGACGTTAGTTTTCCAACATCTTGGAAGTTACCTAAAAAATATGTGGATGAAGAAAAGGTAATGGAACAAACTAGTAAAATTGAGGACCATCGATTTTTTTCATTTGTTTCTGAAATATCTGAAGAAAATGTGGGAATTATTTCGAGTAATTTAAAAAGTATTATACAATATAATCTTGAGTTAGAAGAAAAAGATAGGTTATTCCAAAATAAAGTTAACGAATTAAAGTCAATATTTGAAAAACAAAATTTAACAAATTTAAAAGATTTAAGTTTTGAGATGAGACCAAAGACAAAAAAAATAAAATTAGACGATGGGGAAGAAAGCGTTAAAGGAATTGGAGTTACTGAATCGTGATATGATTAAAAATGAACTTATCTTAAAACGAGATAAGGAAATTTTAATTGATAAAATTAAACAAATTCGTAAAGAAGATGTTGTTCCTAAACAACCTGAACCACCTAAAAAATTAACATTATGGCAGAGAATAAAAGTATTGATGGGATAATTGAAAAGTTGGCACTTGTTGCTGATGGATTACAGACATTATTTCCAGATGGTACTGTGGCAATTGCGATGGAACTTAACTACGATGATTATAAAAAAGTCCAAAAAAACTTTAGAGACGTTGATAGAGATTTCAAACAATTTAAGATTGATATGTCAGGTATTGAATTTATGTTCTTATTGAAGGATGGGTCGTTGTCTGACGTTGTAAGTAACTCTTAGAGAATCCGTTTTCAATCAATAAGTTGTATAAATATTTTCTTTGAGCGTTTGAATAATCTTTAACAAACATAGTATCAAATCTTTTTTGTTCTATAAAAAATTCAGATATTACATCAATAAATCTACTTGAGTCGTAATCATTCTTTAATGTGAATAAATTAAATTTATCGTCATTTTGAACAATAATTTTATTATTTAATTTTGATACTAATTTAAGTCCCGGTGGGTCCAAATATAATTTAATAAACTCTTTTGAGTTTATTTTTTTATTTAAAGTAGTGTCTAAAATATTTTCTTCAGTATAGTATGTGGTGATTTTTTTAATTGAAAAATCTTCATCATCTAAATTCACTTTTACATTTCTTCCTAACTCATCTTTTAAAAATACAGGTAGAAAAGTTCCCGATACCTTTTCAAGGATAGCAATTTCATAATTAAAAGAAAATCCATTTTCATATTGTTTGTTAAACAATACGTTGTTACTATCTACCAATAAAGATTCATAGAAGTTATTTGCTCTATTTGAGGTCTTAAACTTCTTGATTATTTTCTTTTTTACTTTATTTTTAAATAGAACAATTAAATAATTCATAATAAATAATTTAACTTTAAATATAGTAGAAGTAAAGAATGGAAGATTTTTATCAAATATTGGGTGTTAACGAAACGGCATCACAGGACGAAATAAAGAAGGCTTATAGAAAGTTGGCGGTAGAACACCATCCCGATAAAGGGGGTGACGAAAATAAGTTTAAAAAGATTTCTGAGGCTTATGATACCATAGGTGACGAAAATAAACGAAATCAATATAATAATCAAAAAAGAAACCCTTTTGCTAATATGGGTGGCGGCGGATATAACCCTTTTGAAGAAATGTTTAATCAAATGCACACTCAAAGAAAACGTGCCGTCCCGGATAAGATAATTGAAGTGGTTGTTAATGCTGTTGAATCTTTCTTGGGTGGTGATAAAAACATTACATATGACCGAAACCATAATTGTGGTGGGTGTAATGGAACAGGTGGTGAAAAAATAACTTGTTCTACTTGTAATGGACAAGGAGTTATTACTCAACAAATTGGAACCGGATTGTTTACACAAATAATTAGAACACATTGTGGTAGTTGTGGTGGTAGAGGGTTTACATATAGAACAACTTGTGGTACTTGCCACGGAACCACAACAACATCATCAAAGGAGACCATATCGATTAAATTACCTCACGGGATTGATGAAGGTCAATTTTTAAGAGTTCAAGGTAAAGGAGATTTTAGAGATGGAATGTATGGTAATTTAGTGATTAAAGTTAACATTATTCCGGAAAATAATTTTGAAAAATCAATGGAGGATTTAATCTATAACGCTTATTTTGATTTAAATACTATTAAATTGGGTAGTGTTAAAGTTCCCCATCCTTTAGGGGACATTTCAATTAAACTACCGGAGGAGTTTGATACGTCAAAACCATTACGGGTTAAAGGTAAGGGATATCACGGTAGAGGTGATTTATATATAAAACTATTTGTTAAATTTAAAAGATAACCCCTATAAAGGGGTTTTTTTTATGGGATATATTGAAGTAATTCTTTGATTATTTTTATTGTCCCGTATATTGCGGCAAACAATATGTAAAATGATGCTGATAACATAATCCATTGTCCTTTAGTTAAACCTTTTTGTTTACAGGTTTTACATTCCTCTTCAGGTTGTATAGGTTGTTCCGGTGCAACATCAATAATGTCTCTCTCTTCAATAATTTGTCCTTCAACTTGTTCCATAGTAATAAATATTAATTTACAACAAATATAGTAAAAAAAAATTAAAAGAGAAACTTGCTTTTTCACTTTTTATTTCTTATACTTTAAAAAAAGAAAAATTATGGCATTATCATACATCGGGGGTAAATCAAAAATAGGTAAATGGATTGTTCCGTTCATACCTCAAGACATTGAAACATACATAGAACCATTTTCAGGTATGTTTTGGGTATTCTTTAATATGGACTTATCCAAATACCCCAATCTAAAGGAAGTTGTTTACAATGACTTCAATCCACTTAACTACAATTTATTCCAATGTCTTCAGAATCCTGAAAGATTATTGGAAGAAGTTAATAACATTCCTTGTCAACAAAGGAATGAATTTCCAACACCGGATATCTATAAAGAACAATTTATCAGGTTTCAAGCTGAAATATTTGAAACCAATTTCAGCGTACAGGCTTACGATTATGTAGTTGCGGCTAAATACGCTTATGTGTTGGCTCAGGTATTCTCGGGCTCTAAACCTGAAACAAGTTCGTTTATTGACTTGAAAGGGAAATACAAATCAAAGTATCTAACATTCAGAGATAAGTTATCTAAACCTGATTGGGTGGAACATTTCTTAAAAATAACTAAGGTTGAGAATATGGACTTTGAAGAGGTTATTCAAAAGTATGATAACCCATCTACATATGTTTACGCTGACCCACCATATTGGAAAACAGAGAATTATTATAACAACCACGACTTTGATAGTGGTGACCATGAAAGATTGGCGGATTGTTTAAAAGGTATCCAAGGAAAGTTTTCTCTTTCTTATTATGATTTCCCACAGTTACATACTTGGTTCCCTCAGACTCAATATGTGTGGGAGAAGAAAGAGTTTGCTAAGGCGGCTGCGGCTAAGAAAGGTAAGGCTCAGAATATGGGTGAAGAACTTCTAATTATGAATTATCAAAAATAGTTGCATATTAAAAAATAATCATTATCTTTGTCGTCTCAAGTAAAAGTAAATGATGTTTTATGAATTATTTACAAAAAACAAATATTTATAATAAAAAACAATTAAAATGAAGATTACAAAAGTATTATCGAACTTAGTTACTGAAGACGCTCGTTTTCAAATTTTATACAAAAAATATGTGTTACCTAGTGGTGATAGAAAAAAAGGTTTACTACCATTTGAGGTTGTTAAACAAATTGTTTTCGCTGACCCAACAACGAGAGTTCCTGAGAACTACGATAAGGAGGGTGCGTCTATTGAGGATATGACAAGTGATAAAATTAAAGTTGGTAAATATACCCAATGGTTGTTGAATCTATTTGTTAAACCATACATAACTAGAGAAGGTTCTAATGAACCAATTGAAGTTGGGACAGATGAGTATAAATCAAAGGCAACAGAATACAGACGACTTTTCTTAGAAGATTTATCTCAATTCACTGAATTATTAGTGAAATATGATAGATTTAAAGGTAGTTTAGAGGATGCCGCTAAAAAAGACATTAACAATGTTAAATCACTTAATGATTTATCACACTTGAAAGTTAAAGTGGGTGATGAAACAGTTGATTTAAATATGTATCGTGGTAAAAAAATTAAGAAGGAAGAAGGAGTTGCTGCTAACACAAACTTTAATATTCCCGGGGCTGAAATTTTAAAAGTTGGTTCTGAATACACACTAATTAAAATTGCTGACAAAGGTGCTTTAGGTTCTAAAGCGGCATCTTATTTCGGTGGTTATAGTGGAGGACTTGATAGAGGTGAAACTAACTGGTGTACGGCAGCAGAAAACTCAAGTTATTCAAACACTTATAGAAATCAAGGTCCGTTATATATCTTTATTGCTAATGATGATAAAGGTAAGGTTGGTCAAGTTACGGGGTTACCATCAGAAAGATACCAATTCCACTTCCCATCTAACCAATTTAAATTTGCTAATCAACACGGTGGTAACATTCCGGTTGTTGAGTATTTGAATGGTAAATGGTCTGAGTTTAAAGAAATCTTCAAACCTGAGTTTGCGGCAGGATTTGTTAAACCAAATTCTGATAATGTTGAGATTAAATATCCTGACTCTGCCACAGGTAAGTTTGTTGCTTTATACGGATTTGATGAATTATTTACATCATTACCAATAACAATTAAAAGATTAAATATTATTAATACTTCAACAGAAAGTGTTACAATTGATGTTCCTGAGTCAATCAGTAGATTCCAATCATTAACAGCAATATTGTTTGAGAATATGATTAGTAAACTTCCAAACTCAATATGTGAATTAAAGAACTTGGTGTTTATCGCTGTTCCGGGTAACAAAGAATTGAAAACAATTCCGGAATGTATTATGAATTTACCAAACCTTACATTTGTGAATGTAAGTAGATGTCCGAATGTACAAGTGCCAAAAGCGTTAGAACAATACAATACGGGTGAAGGTTTCTACCATATGGAAGAATAATTTAAAAAAAATACTACTATGAAAAATGTTGACGTTGAAATCTACATTAATCAATTTATAACTTTCTTTAACAACAACCCCAATGACTTAATTCAGTTAATTGGGGATGTTTTAAAGGATGACTTCTACGACAGAGTAAAACAACAATCATTAGATAACATTGAGAATGGAGAGGATGTTTCCTTAACCCAAAAACAAATCATTGCTATTGTTGTGGAACTTAAAAAATCTCAAAACGATGAGGTTGATATGGATAAAATTAAGTCCATAATTTATCACACACAATTTGCTCACTTTTCCCTTAATTAATTTGTATATTCAAATTTAATATCTTACTTTTGTGGTTCAAAATAAACCTGATGAAAGAAGAATTATTTAATTATACCGTAAAGAAGTATCAAGTATCCGAATACTTGGATACCAATCCTATTCGACCTCTTAAAAAAGAAGTTAAGGATGATTTTTGGGGGACGGTTGAAACTAATATGATTTCAACTAAAAATTCAAGTTATACACCTTGGGGTGACTTTATCTTTAAGGAGGATTACGATACGGAAGAAAAATTTGTAGAACATTACGGGAACCCACTTACTCAATTATATTTGAATAGGGTGATTATCTGTGTGACTAAAGAGAATGATAAAGTTTCCTTCAAGGTATTCAATTATAGTAAAACAAGACGTGTTGCGGGTAAGTGGTTTAGATTAAGAACTAATTGTAGGTTCATAACATTTAACTATAAAACAAATGCGTTGTATACCGGTTCATTAGACAATTACCATTTGAAAAGAAAATGTCGTAAAAATATTAGAAGAGTCCTTTTTAATAATGACCCTATCAATAATATGAGACGATATTTGAGAGAATCGTTTAACTCAATAGTTGATAAAAATAAAGTAGACATTCCAACAATAATTAATCAGGTAATCTCAACCTTTGTTAATGCCATTCCCGGAACTGAATTATACTCTGACTTACTTCCTGAACAAAGAATCTATAAAAGATATTTGGATGCTCAAGGAATTAAAACACCAAACAATTGGTTTGAACTTATGAACGCCTACCCCCAACCAAAGAAGAAAGATTTGGTGAAGTGTGAGTATAAATATATTGATGCTCTAATGAGGGTTCATAACTTAAAGGGGGATAAAGTTAAAAGGGTATTACATAACGTTAAATCATTTGAGGGTGTGACTAATTTTAATAATGCTTGTTCAATATTTGGAGATAAGTTTATTTTAAATCAACCGGATGAGTTTGTCCAATTGTTATTGGAGAAGGCTCAACCTGGATTTCATAATAATATTGGAAAAGGATTGTTAACCAAAAAAGAATTTTCTAATTTCTTTGAAATATATAAATTATTTCAAAAAGGATTAGTTAATAATAATGTAATTGAAGACCACTTTAGATTTTATCGTTTATTGGACGAAATGGAACCGGTTAAATGGACATCAAGGACTCACGATGAGTTTGTTCAAGAACATTATGATTGGTCGGAGAAATATAACCATTATACAAATGGGGACTTTAATAGAATTTACAACCAAGTGTTTGTTGATAAAATAAATGAGGTTATTTTAACCAAAGATGGTCCATACTATCCGGAGGTGTTAATAACATCCAAACGATACAATAACGAGTCGTTCTTCCAAAACAATTGTGTTAAGACTTATATTAAACGTGTGGGTTCTGTATTGATATCACTAAGACGTGGTGAGGGGGAAACTGAAGAAAGAGCGTCAATTGAAATTGAGGTGACTCCACTTGTATGGCCGGATGAAATGTATTTTAATTTAAGAAGAGTTCAAACTTTGGGAAAACGCAATAATAGATTAGATAATAGTTGGGACGATGTTTTGAATAAATTGGATGAGAGAATTGAATATATTTTTCGTGAAAAGTTATTTGATACATTACAGATTGATGGTGAATTTGGGGGAAGGAAAGTATTCTCTGATTATATAATTAAAGATTATAGTAGAGAAGGGTATGAAAAAAACGTGACAAGTATAAGTAAAGGTGTATATTTAAATTGGGAAAACGATTCAATTATGAAATTAAATTCGTATAATTATAACATTGTTCCCGTCTTTAATGACCCGGACGCATTAGATTTTTAATATGAAAGAAATACCTCAAAATTGTATAGATACGTTTAAGTCTAGGTTCTTAACCCAACCAAGTATTATTGAAGTGTATCCAAGCCTGTCTAATGAAGACACGGATAAATTATTAAATAAATCACTTTTACTATGGTTTGATTATTTTGTGAATAATGAACACGACATAGTTTATAAAGATAGATTATACGAATATGACGCTACCGGAATTTTAATTTTACGGAAGTCACAAACTAAGATATTTATTTTAACAAGAGTGGATAAACAAAATGTAGTAGAGTATTTGTTACTACAACTAAAACGATTAACAAAAAAAGATTAAGAATGGAAATTACAACAGAAGAATTAACAAAAAAAATTGCGAATGGTGAAAAATTAATTGTGGACTTCCACGCCAGCTGGTGCGGTCCCTGCAAAATGATGAAACCAACTTTTGAGAAATTAGCTGAACAATACCGAAATACTAATTCACCAGTTCAATTATACACTATGGACGTTGAACACAATAGAGATATTGCTGTGAAGTATGGTGTTAGAGCGGTCCCAACAATTAAAGTGTTCAACAATGGTGATGTTGTGGATTCTAAAACAGGTGTTCAAATGGAGGGACAATTAAAAGATTTAGCAACTAACCTAATCAATGGATAAGTTACTGATTCTTTTCACAATGGAAGGTTGTCCCCACTGTGAGACAATGAAGAAACAATTAAAGGAATCAAATATACCATTTGAGGTTAGAGATATTGATGAACACGAAGATGAATACCAAATGTTTGTTGAGATTACTGAGAATGAATTTGTTCCTGCGTTTATGATTGTTGAATCACCGGACACAGATGACCATAAGAGTTATCTATACGCTCCCGACAGAGATTATGATGAGATTGAAGATGGTGTTGCCATCATCAAAGAACATTTTGGAAAATAAAGAATCCCCTTGATTGGGGATTTTTTTTTTATATACTTTACATATGAAATTAAGTTATAAAAAATCCGGAATAATTCACGAACCAATAACTTATTGGGGAACTGACCACAAAACAAATGTCGCTATCTATCAAGGTTTCAGAGGTGAAAATCCTGAACTTGACTTTATTGTAAAATATAGAGAAGAAGGTAAACGATTAAGAACTCCATCCCACACTCATTGGATTGTTGATTTACTAGTTAAAAGTGAATCTAACAAAAATCTTGTATTAGAATATGTGAATGATTTAATTACGATATATGATAATACACAACCATTTACCTCTGTTGAAGAAAGGAATGTTTATAATCTAATTCATACCTTAGAATTAACTAATAAGTATAAAGAGATGGATGGAACCGGTTACTACACCATTTCAACTTTAAGTTCCTTTGTTGAATTATTTTCAATATGTGAGAAACAAACCACGGGAGCTTTTATGTTCCGTGATTTGTTAAATTTGGTTAAAGAGTATTGTGAAGGTAAGAAAGATTTTTACCAAGTTGTTGGACATTCTAAAAGAGTATAAGGTCTTTAATTTTATCTCTAACTAACCAAGGTTTATCACCGAATGGGTTTGTTATATCTTCCATAATATCATAATCCTTAACCCTATCGTTAAACACCAACATATCAAAATCAAACACATCTAAGACCATAGAGATAATATCTTTCTTTGGATATATACTATTAGATTCAACATCAATTTGATTGTCCTCATCCACTTTAATTGATGAGTATTTGAATGTTACTTTATCAGTTAGAATAACATTAAATAATTGATTGCAAATATATTCTGAATAATATAACTCCTGTCTTCCCATACTCAAACTATATCCGTGAGGAAACTCAGATGATATATTCAACGGAGCGTAGGTGAAATAATCTAAATTAGAAGTGTCGTCCTCTGAGTAATCCAATTCATATTCCAATCTATTGTTGTAAGTCATGGAATTGAATTTAGGTTGGGGAATTTCAAGAACATTAACAATTATGTTATTGTGATAAATTGGTCTTTCTGATTTATAAAAATCAAACACAAAATCGGTTTTCTTTGTTAAATCCCGGTTATACATTATTAAATCAATTATATTAACATTTTCATATCCAAAGTTTGTTAATAACGATTTGTAAGTTTCAAGGAAGGTTTCCTTTACTTTAATCATATCCAATATTTTATCTGAATTTGTCATCCCGTTAACCACAAAGAATTTACCGCAATCGGTTATTTCAACAACCACATCATATTGATGAGTTTTATTTATTTCGTTAACAATATAGTCGGAGAATAAATTAACCAACCCTCTATTTGAATTTTCATTTATGTATTTCATATTTTTAAGTTATATGGAATTATATAGAAATTAATTCTAATTATAAATAAAAAAAGGGAACTAAATTGTTCCCTGTAATTTTTTTCACCCCTAACGTTTAGATATTACTTCTTGTAATATTTTTGAACCACTTTACGAATTGATTCCTGAATAGGTTGAGTCTGTGGTTGACTTTGACCCGCAGGAGTATTCGTTTGTTGAGCTGGTGGTGGAGGAGTTTGATTTCCTTGGTTTTTACATCCGCATCCCATGATAATATATGTATTAAAGTTTATATATCCATAAATATCAATAATAATCATAATAAGTAAATAAATTTTGTATCTTCGTGGATATTTATTACTATGGGTAGAAAATTAAGACTTACAGAATCCGAATTATATAAAGTAATCAAAAAAATAGTTGAACAAACTGAGGATGAATATTATAGAATATCTCCTGAGGATTACTTGGATATGATGCAATATGCCAGTTATAATGGTAATGTATTTAGAAAAATGAAAAAATATGGTGGGAAACCATTATATATTACAGGTGATTTAAATTTAAGTGGTTTACCGGTTAAAGACATTGGACCAATAGGTTATGTTGACGGTAGATTTGATATTAGTAGAACTAAAGTATCCGATATTGGTAATTTAAGAAGTAAATCACATATTTGGGATTCTGGTTCTCCCCGAGAAAGAATTAGAGAAAAACAAGAACTCTTAGGTAAACAAGCTGAAATGGATTCCAAAAGAGAAGATGATGAGTGGAATTTTCAAAATCACGATGAAGAGGGATTAAAGGCGATGGCTTTATTAGAATATCTTGAGGGTCAAGGTAAAGTTACGGTATTAAGTGATGGACAAAAACAAGAGTTGAAAGAATTAACACAACAATTAGAAGACCTTAATGCTCGTTATGATGATGAAGACAGAGATGGTGACCCCGATGAGAATGTGGAAATATTAAATCAAATTGAAGAAATTGAAGAACAAATTGATGACTTAACTAAAGATGTTGGTGACATATATGATATGTATCCAACAAGTTATACTCATTATGGTTTGACTCAATTTGAAGTTTTGGTGGATGGTTTTAAAGGTGAAGAATATACTGTTGGAACTGAAGAAGAAATGAATGATGCGGCTTTAAAATATGCTGAATCTTATATTGACGATGTTGGTGTTGATGGATTTAACGAATCATTTGTTGAAGATTATTTAGATGTTGATGCTATTGTGAATATGGCGGAAGAGGATTATGATTATCAAATCAGAGATTATCCGGATAGTTATTTCAATGATAGTGATTTTGAATTAACATATGAACAAGAACAAAGAATAGAACAACTTGAATCGCAAATTGAGGATTTGGAACAACAAAAACTTGAATTAGATTCAGATGATGAAAATTATTATGATTACGAAGAGGATTTAGATAATCAGATTGAGACTCTTCAAGAAGAATTAGATAGTATTGAGGTTGAAACTGAACCAACTGATGATATGATTGAGAATAAAGTTGCTGAGTTAGTTAGAGATGTTAGACGAGACCCATTAGATTATCTTAAAAACTATGGGTTACCTATTAAAGAATATATTGACGAAGACGCTTTAGCTCAAGGATTAGTTGATTCTGATGGGTGGGGTATTATGAATAGTTATGACGGTACTTATGACAGTATTGATATAGGTGGTGAGTCTTATTACGTAATGAGAGTTAACTAAAACTATTCCTTTTTCCAATCTTTTCCTGTATATTTGAAATAATAGAATATGGAAATGAGACAGAAAAATAAGAATAAATTTATAATGGACACGGATTGGTTGTTTGACGGTATTTTAGATGCTGAACAAAAACAATACGTGTTATTAGATTACTTCCAAAAAATGAACAAACATCTTGAAAGAATGGAAGTCTACCCAATGTTTATTGAACTTTCATTACATTTGGGTAATATACAAACCTTACTAACCCAAAACAAAATCTTATACGTTGATAAAAAATTAACATCTACCGATGATGAATTGGTGTTAAATGATTTAAAGGTTAGGGACATCCCGGTACTTGACGACGAAGAAGTCATTGAGTATCAAAAAATATTAAAAAATAGTCAACCACAACTACACGACTATTTCAACTTTGCAAAATCAATATGGAGTATTGTTTACGATTCCATCGATGTTGTTGTGAAAAGAAACAAAAATAATTTACAAAGTAAATCAGGGTTTTTTTCATATAAAACACCGGAAATATTATACGTTTGGCAATACACCACAAGAAAAGTGTATAAAACTAAAAACCAAACAAAAACATCTTTAAAATTAATTTTTAAAGGTCAACAAGATAATTTGACTATCCCGGAAATTATCTCTACTTTTTCAAAAACATATGAGAAAAACAATGAAGTTGGTTATCCAATATTTGAAGTGTTCTGTAGTGATATATTTCCATTAGAGCAAACTTTAGTTCCAATATTCAAAAGAAAAATATTATCGTATGTTAATCAGAATGTTAAAATAACCAGAAAATTAATATCATAATGGACAAAAAACAGATTAAATCGTTAATGGATAAGTTACGTCAACCAATCCACATCAGTTACATTTCTAAGTATATCCTTAAACTTAATGAGGATGAAACTAAAAAACAATTAGAACTTTTAATATCTGAAGGGTATGTTAAGGAAAGTGATATTGCTGAGGGGTATTATGTTGTTATCTAAAAAAACATATTATATAGGTGTTGGTTGTAGTCAAACTGTGATTAAAGGTTTTAATCAATCAATATTGTATAGTAAATCACCATCAGGTTGGTCACTCAGACTTAATAACGGGATTGGTGTTAATGTTACAACAAAACCATTATTCTCAGTTAGAAATGGGTGTGTAAAAAGTATTAAATTAGGGAAATATTATATAGTAAAATTATGAGTGATAATAAAGAAATGGTGCATCACCCGGACCATTATGGTGGAAAAGATAATGTTTACGAAGTTGTAAAAGTGTGTGAGGCTTGGGGTCTTGATAAAGACGCTTACATCTTCAATGTTGTTAAGTATGTAGCAAGAGCGGGTAAGAAAGGTACTGACAAAGAACTTCAGGATATGAAGAAAGCGTTGTGGTATTTGAATCGTAAGATTGAAAGATTAGAAAATGGAAATCAATAAAGAATATCTTGAATTGGTAACAGGACTTGAAATTGACGATTTCAAAGTGGAGGAATTAATAGACGACGAAGACATTATAAATGTTAAAGTTAAACCTAAAGTATTACCCAAATATATTAACATTTCAATAAAAATAGATAAGACAGATGTATAAAATGATAGTTGATATTGATGAATACGCGGAAGGTGCGATTTTATTGGATGGTTTAGAGAGTGCAATTATTGGTATTGTTGAAGATTTTGGTTCTCCGGGAAGAAAGATATTATATTCAAAACGAGAGATATTAAACATTTTACAAGAAAGAGACTTAATGACGATGGGTGAAGCGGAAGAGTTTTACGATTACAATATACTAGGGTTGTATGCTGGTGAACAAAATGCGGTGTTCTTAGACCAAGGTTTAGAACCAATTAAAAATGAAGAAAACGAGTGGGAATACCACGTAAAATAATAAAATGATAGAAACGGGAAAGATAATTAATGGTGATTGTATTGAGGTAATGAAAACTTTCCCGGAAGGGTCGATTGATTTATTAGTGACATCACCACCATATAACGTAAATATATCTTATGATGTTCATAAGGATGATTTACCTATGGATGAGTATTACGAGTGGTCAAAAGATTGGTTAAGAGAGGCGTTCCGAGTGTTGAAAGACGATGGTAGAATTGCGGTTAATGTTCCAAATGAATTAAACGTTCAAGAAAGAGGTGGGAGAATATTGTTTGTTGCTGAATTTTGGATGATGATGAAGGAAGTTGGGTTTAAGTTCAGTGGGTTAGTTGACCTTACGGAAGATAGTCCACATAGAGTTAGACAAACGGCTTGGGGTTCTTGGATGAGTGCTTCAGCTCCTTATGTTTACAATCCTAAAGAGTGTATCATTTTAGCTTATAAGAAAAGTAGTAAGAAATTAACTAAAGGGGTCTCACAATGGTTGGGAACACCAACTGAGGTTACTACTGAAGATGGTAAGGTTAAAAACAAAATGATTTATCAAGACGAAGATAAGAAAGAGTTTATGAACTTAGTGTTTGGTCGGTGGGAATATTTTGCAGATACTAGGTCATTAACTAAAGCCACCTTCTCAATGGATATTCCATCAAAGGCAATTAAGATATTATCATATAAGAACGACATTGTTCTTGACCCTTTTATGGGAAGTGGAACTTCAGCGTTTGCTGCTGAGTTATTAGATAGACGATGGATTGGTATTGAGGTGTCTCCGGATTACACAGAAATTGCAAGGAAAAGAGTTCAAGCGTTAATAGACGAACGGAAACAAACAAAATTAGAATTAAAAGAAGAGGTGTTATAACCTCTTTTTTGTTTTCTGTATATTTATAACTAAAACAATTACTATGTCAAAAAGATTTATAATTTCGGAAGAGGAAAAAAAAGATATCCGTTCAAGATATGGATTAGTTAGTGAACAAAATGAACCAATAGAATTTAAAAAAGCGATTCAATGTTTTCTTAATAAAAAAGGTTATAAAGATGATGCAAATCAACCGTTAAAAGTTGACGGATTATTAGCGGGTAAAACAGAAGAAGCTTTAAGTAAATATCAATCTAAGATTGGTGTTACGGCAGATGGTGTTTGGGGTCCGGAAACACAAAATAAAATGTCAGATAAAGACATTCAACTTTTTAAACAATGTGTATCCGATGAAGGTAGTTTCATTGATAAAGGTTTACATATGTTTGGTTTAGATTAATGAAAAAACTTATAAAAGAAAGTGGATTAAGAGACATTAACGCTCTTGCTAAAAGATACCCTAAGGCTGAAATATATTTTCACCAAGATTTAGATGGTGTGACTACGGCAATTGCAATGAAAGAATATCTTAAAAATAATGGTATTGATGTAATCGATGCTCATATCATCCAATATGGTGATAAAGAGTTTGCTGTAAAGAAGAATGACGCCAAAGGGGATGTGATGCCTGTCTTAGTAGATTTTGCTCACGGAAAACCAATGTTTGTGATTCACACCGACCACCACGATAGACAAGCCGGGGCTGAAGATACCAAATCAACCTCATTTAGAAGTTCTCGTTCAAATGTTGAGACAATCTCTCAGGTAGTTTCTCCAAAAGAATTATTTCCATCCTCAGACATATTACTTATTTCTACTGTAGATTCTGCAAATTATGCGGTTAACGATATTTCAGTAGACCAAGTAATCTCTTACTTATTCAGATTAG
>Ga0209230_10000272_pt1 | contig 20017 bp, 26 predicted proteins | sample LakOntMetagenome_FD_187467 | JGI IMG/M metagenome (GOLD analysis project Ga0209230, IMG submission 187467) | Freshwater and sediment microbial communities from Lake Ontario - Sta 18 epilimnion Metagenome (SPAdes) (version 2) | ecosystem: Environmental > Aquatic > Freshwater > Lentic | place... | reverse complement strand
GGTGTTGGTGCAGGTATTGGTATCGTTTTTGCTGCTTTAGTAAATTCTTTTGCTCGAAACCCATCTTTAAGACAACAATTATTCGGATTTACAATTTTAGGTTTCGCACTTACTGAGGCAATTGGTTTATTTGCTCTTATGATGGCATTCCTCATTTTATTCGGATAAATTTAATAGAAATTATGTATTTTTATGATAAATCTATCATAAATATGCAAATATTCAAAAAGAGGATAGCTAAGTGGTCAAAAGCGATAGGCTGTAAACCTATTGATTATTATCTTCGCAGGTTCAAATCCTGCTCCTCTTAGATTTTAAGCGGATATGATGAAATTGGTAGACATGTCAAGTTTAGGGCTTGATTAATTATTAGTAGTGGTTCAAGTCCACTTATCCGTATATTTGCGAGGTAGAGCAGTCCGGTTCAGCTCATCAGGCTCATAATTTGAAAATCGTAGGTTCAAATCCTACTCTCGCAAAATGGGTAAATGACCGAGTGGTTTAAGGTGTCAGTCTTGAAAACTGAACTATTTGTTAAGAATAGCATGAGTTCGAATCTCATTTTGCCCTGAATTAGTATTGATATACCCTTAAAAACAAGTAATGTTAATAATCTTGAATCATTGGTATGAAATAAAATTGCGATTAATTTATGTTGTTTTGACTTTCATAACAACCCTTACGACCGCTTATTTATATTCTGATATACTCATGTACATTTACGTACACCCATTTGTATTGATATTTGAGGATAAAAAGCTTATATTTACTAACTTGTTAGAAGCTTTTTCTAGTTGTTTGTCAATTAGTTTAAATGTGAGTTTGGTAATTACATTATGTTTTTTTACTTACAGTATAGTGTCGTTTCTTAAGCCTGGCTTATATGAAAAAGAGTTACATTTACTGAAACTAAGTTTGAAACTTTTCATAATAAATTTATGTAGTTCAATTTATTTTGTCTATTTCATAGTTTTACCTGGTGTCATAAATTTCTTTAGTCATTTTGAATCATCTCGTTTATTTGAATTAAGTTTAGAAGCTAAAATTTCAGATTATTTAGAATTAGTATTGCAATGCCTTTTTTGGATTAGCATAATATTCCAAATTCCAGTATTGATTTTTTTATGCTTATATATGAACATTATTGATGTAACCGGTTTAATAGGTAAAAGAAAAGAATTTATAATTGTATGTTTTATTGCTGGTGCTTTGTTATCTCCGCCTGATGTTTTTACTCAGTTATTGATAGCCTTGCCTTTGTTGATGTTATTAGAAATCGCAATCTTAATATTCATTATTATTGATGAATATTCGCATTGTATTTAAGGCTGGAGAGTTGCTCGAACGGTAAGAGGTGAGTTTGCTAAACTCAAGCCTGCAATTTGCAGAATAGGTTCAATTCCTATACTTTCCACGTTATAAAAAGATATTTATGAGTTTTGAAAATCAAATTGTTGAAACTAAACATTTAAAAAATTTTACCGTTAATTTTGGTCCACAACATCCTGCTGCACACGGGGTATTACGTTTAGTTTTAGAATTAAATGGAGAAGTTATTGAAAGAGCTGATCCACATATTGGTTTATTACACAGAGGAACCGAAAAACTTATTGAAAATAAGACATATTTACAAGCTTTGCCGTATTTCGATAGATTAGATTATGTTTCTATGATGGTTAATGAGCATGCTTATTCTTTAGCTGTCGAAAAAATTTTACAATGTGAGGTTCCTTTAAGAGCACAATACATAAGAGTGTTATTTTCAGAAATTACACGTATTTTAAATCATTTATTAGCCATTTGTTGTCATGCCATGGATGTTGGTGCTCTTACTCCTATTTTGTGGGGTTTTGAAGAAAGAGAAAAGCTCATGGAATTTTATGAGCGTGTTTCTGGTGCACGAATGCACGCAGCTTATGTTCGACCAGGTGGCGTTGCTCAAGATATCCCACTTGGATTATGCGAAGATATTTACAAGTTTGCAGAACAATTTAGTTCTAGAATTGATGAATTAGAAGAACTATTAAGTGGAAATAGAATTTGGAAGCAAAGACTAGTAGGAGTTGGTGTTATTACTCATGAACAAGCTCTCGATTGGGGTTTAACGGGGCCACTCTTGCGAAGCACTGGATCGGCATGGGATTTAAGAAAAGTTCAACCCTACGACGTTTATGAAAAAATGAACTTTGATGTTCCTGTAGGAACTAAAGGAGATTGTTATGATAGATATTGTATTCGAATTCAAGAAATGCGTGAAAGTTTAAAAATCGTTTTACAATGTATAAATGAAATACCAGAAGGAAGTGTTAAATCTGATGATCGAAAAATATCTCCACCATCAAGAGCTGATATGAAAAACTCTATGGAAGCATTGATACATCATTTTAAACTTTATAGTGAAGGTTATTATGTACCCAAAGGTGAAGCATATAGCGCTGTTGAGCATCCAAAAGGTGAATTTGGTGTTTCTATAATTTCAGATGGTTCAAATAAACCTTATCGTTGTAAAATCAAAGCCCCTGGATTTGTTCACTTACAAGCTTTAGATTTTATGGCAAGAGGTCATCTGTTAGCCGACGTTGTTACAATTATAGGAACGTTAGACATTGTTTTTGGTGAGATAGATAGATAGAATTATAGTAGTATGAAAAATTAAATATTGTTGTTTTAACAATATTTAGTCTTAAAGTGTAATAATTTAATTAAAATAGCTTACATGTAAAATCTGTTGAGAAAATACAAGTTAAAGCCTTGTTTACACTATAGAAAAAATAAAAATTTAATTATGCGATATATTCTTTGTTTTTTAGTAGCTTTATTCTTATCTGTGAATAATATTGCTTATTCAGATTACGCGCATCCTTACCAAGTATCATTTCAGGATCCAGCAACTCCTGTAATGGAAGGTGTAATTTCATTACACCATGATTTGTTATTTGTTTTAACAGTAATTGGTGTGTTTGTTGGTTGGGTTTTATTTAGAGCTACTTATATGTTCGATCATAAGCGTAATCCTATAGCTTCGGATATCACTCACGGTGCAACTATAGAAGTTGTATGGACTGTTACTCCTAGTTTAATATTAATGGTCATTGCTGTGCCTTCGTTTGCTTTAATCTATTCCATGGATGAAGTTATTGATCCTGCCGTGACGTTAAAGGTTCAAGGATTTCAATGGTATTGGGTTTACGAGTACTCAGATTATGCAGATAAAGAAGGAAATGCTATAAGCTTTGAGAGTTATATGGTAGCAGAGGATGATTTAGAAGAAGGACAATTACGACTTTTAGAAGTTGATAATAGAGTTGTTTTACCTACGAATACTCATTTACGTGTTTTAGTAACTGCTTCTGACGTATTACATTGTTGGGCAGTACCTTCTCTTGGTGTAAAAATTGATGCTTGTCCTGGTAGATTAAATCAATTCTCAATGTTTATTAAGCGAGAAGGGGTATTTTATGGTCAGTGTAGTGAAATCTGTGGTATCAATCATGGTTTCATGCCAATAGTTGTTGAAGCAGTACCAGTTGAAAAATATGTTAGTTGGGTAGCAGCTCAAACTGAGTGTGAAAATTGGCTTGTTGACAAAATTACTGCTATTCAAAGCCTAAATTCTAGTTCAAAAAAGTAATAAAATATGACGATTGGCTTTAGTCAAATTGTACTAATTCTTATTATAGGAGTTTTATTGTTCGGAAATTTTTCGAACATATTAAAAGAAATTGCTCAAGGAATAAAAGTATTCCAAGACATTCTTAAAAAATAATTTACATTATATAAAAATATTCATATGGCAAATTCAAATTCAAATTTAATTCAACGACACCCATTTCACTTAGTTGATACGAGTCCTTGGCCTTTTGTAGCAGGGATGTCTGCGTTAAGTTTAACTACTGGATTCGTGATGTATATGCAGTGTTATCAAGGAGGATTTTATGTTTTTAGTTTTGGATTCATATCGTTACTTTTCACGTTTTTTGTTTGGTGGAGAGATATAGTACGAGAAGGTACATTTCAAGGTCACCATACAAAAGCTGTGCAAGATGGTTTAACTTGGGGAATGATTTTATTCATCGCTTCAGAAGTTATGTTTTTCTTTGGTTTTTTTTGGGCTTTCTATGCGGCATGTCTTTCTCCTACAATTGAAATAGGCGGTATTTGGCCTCCACCTGGTGTTGATGTTTTAAATCCTTGGGAAGTTCCTTTTTTGAATACTTTAATTCTTTTAGTCTCAGGAGCATCATGTACATGGGCTCATGACGCAATGATTTGTGGAGATAGACAAGGAGTATTATTTGGATTATTAGCTACAGTAAGTTTAGGAGCTGTTTTTACAGCGTTACAAGCTGTGGAATATCTTGATGCAAATTTTACTATATCTGATGGAATTTATGGATCAACTTTCTTTTTAGCAACTGGTTTTCACGGTTTCCATGTATTAGTTGGATCAACATTCTTAGTAGTTTGTTTAATTCGAGCAAACAATCACCACTTTACACGTCAACATCATTTTGGTTTTGAAGCTGCTGCTTGGTATTGGCATTTTGTAGATGTTGTTTGGTTATTTTTGTTTGTGTCTATTTACTGGTGGGGTGGTCTTTAGTTCTCAATATTAATGTAAATCCCCTCAACTTTTTATAAAAAGTTGAGGGGATTTACTCTGTAAAAATAAAATTATATGCCTACAATAGAGCAATTAAAACGAAACTCAAGAGTTAAAAAACGTTCTTACAGTAAAGCTCCAGGATTAAACAAAAACCCTCAAAGAAAAGGTGTTTGCACTAAAGTGTATACAAAAACTCCAAAAAAGCCTAATTCAGCAATACGAAAAGTTGCTCGAGTAAAGTTAACAAATAAACAAGAGTTTATTGCATATATACCAGGTGAAGGACACAATCTTCAAGAACATTCTGTTGTACTTGTTAGGGGAGGTCGAGTAAAAGATCTACCGGGTGTTAGATATCATTTAATTAGAGGTAAATATGATTTGCAACCAGTTGCAAATCGTTTACAACGAAGATCAAAATATGGTGCCAAAAAGAATAAATAGATTATGTTAGTGAAAAATAAATCAGAAGGTTTTATTGTCTTAAATTTCTTAAAATTTTATTTAACCAAGGGTAACAAAGAGATATCTGAGAACATAATGAAACATAGTCTTGCTATTTTGAAAAAGATAAAAAAAACAAATCCTATTAGTGTTATTGCTTTCAGTGTTGAAATTGTTAAACCTTTTTGCGAAATTAAGAGCTTAAAGATCGGTGGTTCTAATTATAAAGTACCCACTGAGATTCATCCTGTACGACAAAGAGTTTTAGCAATTAAATTCATTGTTTCAAACTCAAACAAACGAAATGAAAAATTTGCCTCGTACCGCGTAGCGATGGAAATCTTCGATACTTTCTCTTTGTCTAGCCAAAGCATAAAAAAGTGCGATGATGTTCACAAAATTGCAGAAGCAAATAAAGTATATATTCAATATCGAAATTAAAAAACAATAATTATGAGATCAATTTGGAAAGGTCCTTTTATCGACAGCAACGTTTTAGACGAGATGAATCAGTTACGAAAATTGGGTAAAACGAAAGTGCCTATTAAGATAACTTCAAAAGGGTCAGTGATTTTTCCTTCTTTTGTTGGCTTAACGTTTTTCGTTTTTAATGGAAAAAAATTTAGCAATTTGGTAATAAATGAAAATATGGTAGGGCATAAGTTTGGTGAATTTATTGTAACCAAGAAACATCCTGTGCATAAAAAAACTAAATAATGGGACAAAAAGCAAATATAAATAGTTTACACTTGACTCGTAATATTGATTGGAATTGTGTATGGTATTCGAATGAAAAAGAATACCCAAGTATATTGATAGAAGATATAACAATTCTTAATTATTTAAAGTCGTGTGATGTTTTAAATAAAGGTTCAGAAGTTCTAAAAGTTAGAATTTGTAGAATCTCAAAAAATATTGTTATAGACATTCAGTCTACAAATAGTCTCCAAACGGATTCTTTGTCTCTACTAAAAAAAGTGGTCGCAAATTTGAAAAAGTATTTTTTGGGTTTTGAACGAGTTTTTATTGTATCAAAAGTTTTAAATTCCAATGAATTAAAAGTAGACTCAGTCCACATTTCAAAAAAAATAGCTGGATTAATAGAAAATCGAGTTCGATTTAAAAGTTATTTAATTAAGAATTTGATAAACCAAACAGCCGAAGTATGTAAAGGAATAAAAGTTTCATGCAAAGGACGTATGAATGGAGCTGATATGGCTAGTAGTGACTTTTTAACTGTTGGTTCAATTCCATTTCAAACTCTGAGGGCTAAAATAAACTACGGGTTTTCAGTTGCAAATACACCTAAAGGTTTAATGAGTATCAAAGTTTGGGTTTATAATAAATAAAATTACCAACAATGTTGTTTCCAAAAAGAACTAAGTATAGAAAAATGCATAGACGAGATTCGTATAGAAAAGAGCATCGAGTTAATATTTTAACTCATGGAGAGTTTGGAATTAAATCTTTACGATCCTGTCGATTAACTGCTAAACAGCTAGAAGCTACTCGCAAAACAATGGTAAAAAAAATGAAGAGAATGGGTCGAATTTTGCTTCGAGTGTTTCCAGATGTTGCTATAACTAGTAAACCAGCTGAGGTTCGTATGGGAAAAGGTAAAGGGGCTTTAGACTATTGGTGTTCAAATATAAATTCTGGGCGCATTTTGTTTGAATTTCAAGGGATTTCAAGAGCCATTGCTTTTGAAGCCGCAAAGATTGGCGTTAGAAAACTGCCTATGCAGACTAAGTTTATCAGTTTAGAAAAAAGTAAAAAATGATACAAGATAGAACTTTCTTAAACCTTGCGGATAATTCTGGTGCTAAAATAGTACAGTGCTTAAGAGTTTATAAAACTAAAAAAGTTGAAGTAGGCTCGTTAATTTTAGTCACTGTAAAACAAATAAGACCACAATCCAAGCTAAAAAAAGGTGAATTGTTAAAAGCAATCGTCGTTAGACTGACTATGCCAACTTCACGTAAAAATGGTAATTATATAAAATGTTTTGATAATTCCGTAATTTTATTAAACTCAAAAAATGAGTTTTATGGTACTAGATTAATAGGACCTGTTACTAACGAATTACGTAAAAAAAAACTCGTAAAGATTCTATCTTTAACGAAATTCATCGTTTAAAAATAATATATGAATCGATTAGAAATTTGGAATAAAAATATAGTTTCTTCGGATTTAATATACAAGTTAAATCCAAAAAATTTAAATAACATTATCTGTCTTAACGATGTTGTTTTAAAGAGCACTATAAATACAAGTGTTAGTGACCCTAAAGATATAATTTTTGGTTTGGTCGCTTTAGAACTTTTAACTAATCAAAAAGCTAAAGTATCTAGGACTCGAAAATCAATTGCAGCTTTTAAAACGCGAAAATTAGTACCTATTAGTTCTAAAGTTACTTTACGTAAAAAAAAACTATATTCGTGTATAGATTTTTTAATTTGTGTAGCCTTTCCTAAGTGGACTCAAATAAAAGAACTAGAAAAACGTTCTCTAGTTAGTACTAAAACTTCTCTCAGTTTGGGATTACCTAACATTACCATGTTTCCTCAATTAACTAAAGAGTACGAACAGCTTCCTAAAGAAATGGGTCTCACTGTTACTGTTAATTCTATTAATGTTGTTAACGAATTAGATTTGTTAATGTTATTAAGTGAATATCAAATGCCAGTAACATTATAAACTAAAGTAAAATATGAGAGATCGAATCATTGACATTAATTTATACTGGAATATTTTGAGTTTTGGTCTTGTGTGTTTTTCTTTTATTGAAAACACATATAAATAATAATTATTGATTTGGGTTATTTGTTCTAATCGAAACAAATAATATAAACTAAATAGTTATTTAAAAGGGACTTTAGTTTAGTTGGTAAAACATTAGCTTTGCAAGCTAAATATCAGGAGTTCAAGTCTCCTAAGTTCCAATGACTTTGCAGATTTTTTAAATGTGTAATTAATAAGAAAATAAATTATGACTTTCGATATTTTCTTAATATGCTTTAAACTAATCTGTGAGTTAAAAAAAGGTTAATATGTAATCGAGCCCATAAATTTTCATTTTTATGATAAAAAGTTTGAATCGGAATAGTCATAATGAAATTGTGTAGTTTGTTTTTATTGAAACAAACTACACAACCTTAAGAATTATTTCTAAAAGAAATTTTAGTTAGACTCAGAAAACATTAGCTTTGTAAGCTAAGATATCAGAAACGTAAGTATCCTAAAGTTTATAATAAATTTTATAATAATATGAAAAATAGAAATCTAAAAGATTTAAATAAAAGAAAAATGCTTAAAAAATTCGAATTAATTTTACTCCAAAAGAAAGTTTCAAAAATTATTAATCGAAATTTTTTAGAAAAATTTCACTTACACGCAGGTGATATTCAAATTAAAAATAGGTGTACTTTAACAGGTCGTTCAAAAGGAATTTGTTCTGATTTTAAATTATCTAGAATAAAAACTAGAGATTTGGGGTCAAATGGACTAATCAACGGTTTAAAAAAAGTTTCTTGGTAAGTTATCAAGAAATTTTATGCCTCTTTAGTTTAATGGTTAGAACAATTGCTTTGTAAGCAATGAATTTCAGTTCAAGTCTGAGAAGAGGCTTTTCTTTTTCATTTTTAAAATAAAACACTTTTACAATAGCATTTATAGCTCAATGGATAGAGTTTCAGGTTTCGACCCTGACGGTGTAGGTTCAAGTCCTACTAAATGTTTAGTCTGACAATTAATGTTAATTTTGTGAAAGCCCTTTTCGTCTAATGGTTAGGACACTACTCTTTCACGGTAATGATATGAGTTCGACTCTCATAAAGGGCAAGTGTGTGTATATAAGAAAATGAGACATAATAAATAACACAAATTTTAAGAATCTTCTCCTTAAAGAGTTTCAACCTGAACCTTATCTAGATTAAGATTCAATCTATTATTTTTATAGGTAATTCAGATTATTTACCTCTTAAAAAGAAATGAAAATGGAATGTCGCCAAGCGGTAAGGCATTGGTTTTTGATACCAACAATCGAAGGTTCAAATCCTTCCATTCCAGATAATTAAAAATTTCTATGACAAAATGCAAAGATTACCTTGATAAAAAAAAGAAAACGTTAAGAAGTTAACACATTCGAAACAGTCGTAAAATTAGAAAATGATTCATTTTATTCTATAAATATTTATGCTATGGTCATGATTATATAAAAAGGGGTACAATCGTTGATAGTTGCAAAGGAAAATGTCAAAAATTGTTAAAACTACTCTTTTTTTAACAATAAAGGTTTCGTGTTTTTAGATGAAAACAAAGAATTGTTTGTAAACAATTCTTTAATCATCAACATGAGAAAAATGATAAATAATATTATCGCTTCTTATAAAAAAATTCATGAAACGTGATAGACAAGATCTACAACTTTTATGTCTAAATGAATAAACCTTCTTTTGTTTTAAGGGAATAGTTTAATTGGTAAAACAATAGTCTCCAAAACTATCGTTCGAGGTTCAAGTCTTCGTTCCCTTGTTTAGCATAAAAAATATAAACATGTCAAATAAATTAGAATTTGTCGTTTCAAAAGTTGACGACTTAATAAATTGGGCACGAAAAGGATCTCTTTGGCCAATGACTTTTGGTTTAGCTTGCTGCGCAGTTGAAATGATGCATGCAGGAGCCAGTAGATATGATCTTGATCGGTTCGGAATCATTTTTCGTGCTAGTCCGCGTCAATCAGACATTATGATCGTTGCTGGAACATTAACTAACAAAATGGCTCCTGCACTAAGGAAAGTGTATGATCAAATGCCAGAACCACGATGGGTTATGTCTATGGGAAGTTGTGCTAACGGTGGTGGATATTATCATTACTCTTATTCAGTCGTGAGAGGTTGTGATCGAATTGTTCCAGTCGATATTTACATACCAGGATGTCCACCTACAGCTGAAGCTTTATTGTATGGTATTCTTCAGTTACAGAAAAAAATTAAGCGTAGTCAAAATGTGCTAAAATGGTTAGCAAAGTAATCAAAATAAAATATATATACACAACTTTATGGATAAAAAATTTGTAAAATTTTTAGAGGAAATTTTGATTAATCACGCTCAGAAAATTACTCAATTTAGAGATGAGATTATTATTGAAGTTAATGTGTCTGATCTAAAAAAAACAATATTGTTTTTGAAAGATCATGAAAATTGTCTTTTTAAACTTCTAGTGGATCTTTTTGCGGTCGACTACCCAACAAAAGAAAATCGTTTTGAATTGATTTATTGTTTATTAAGTACAAAGTATAACTCCAGAATAAAAATCAAAACTTTTGTTGATGAATTGACTCCAGTAGAGTCAATCGTTGATCTTTATCAATCAGCTAATTGGTTAGAAAGAGAAGTTTGGGATATGAATGGAATATATATTGAACAGCACCCAGATTTACGAAGAATATTAACAGATTATGGATTTGAAGGTTACCCGTTACGAAAAGATTTTCCATTATCAGGATATACAGAAGTTCGATATGACGATAGCCAAAAACGAGTTATTTCTGAGCCAATTGAATTGAGTCAAGAATTCCGAGTTTTTAATTTTAATAGTCCTTGGGAATCAAAAGAATAAAATTTAATTTGTATTTTTAGAGGGAGTTTAATTAAACTTCCTCTAAAGTGACGAATCTATAGTTCAGTTGGTTAGAACATACGCCTGATAAGTGTAAGGTCGATAGTTCAAATCTATCTAGATTCAATCTTTACTTTGTATAAACCTTTTATGATCAGAAAAATGCTTTAAACCTAACTAGTGTAACGCTAATGCAAGAGGCTATAAATCTTTTTATAGTAAGTTAATTCTGGTTTTGATTTAATGTAAATTATATTAGTAACGTTGTAGTTAATACAATTCTTGCAACGTTCTTGTTTTTGTTGTATAAAAATTTAGCTCGTCGTATGTTTCCTTATTGTAATAAGGAAACACAACTTCAATTGTACTTGTCTGGTTGATAATTAAAGTTTATGAAACAAATATTTTACCAACCAAAATTTATACACTTGTTCCTGTGTTTTGTCTTCTATTAGATGTTCTGCATCATTACGCAATACATCTAAACAAGTTTTGAATAAACTATGTAATTCTTGTATTTTACCATTCATTGTTGATTGTTGTTCTTTCTTTCCAATTATTTGATTAACTGGTATGCATCCGTTCTTTTTAGTAAGATGTCTTTGTAAATCAATTTTTTGTTTAAATTGATGTCCGCAATGTTCGCAATTGTAATTCATTATATATTTAAGTATAAATAACTTTATAAATCAATTTTTTATTATATTCAGGAAATAAAATAAAAAACTTTTAAGAAAATCGGCGTTTTAAATGTGTAAAGGTGTAAGAAGATTGACGTTTTAGATGTGCAAAAGTGTAAAAAAGTATAGAAAATAAAGAAAATTTATTTTCTATACTACATTTTAATGTAAATTAATAGCATCACTTAAATACAAACACGTTAATGTCGTCCAAACATAAGCTTGTAAGAAAGCTATTGCTAATTCAAGACCCGTAATTGCTATAATAACAATCATTGGAAACAACTGAATTACATAAAATATTCCACCAGCTGCAATCATTTTCCAAGCAAAAGTTGCTAAGATTTTTAATAATGTATGACCAGCCATCATGTTGGCAAATAATCGCACTGCTAATGCAACAACTCTGAAAACATACGATATCAATTCTATCGGCACTAATAATGGTGCTAAAGCTAATGGAGCTCCCGGTGGTAAAAATAAACTAAAGAAATGTAAACCATGTCTTTTTAATCCAATTATATTCAACCCAACAAAAGTTGTCATACCGAGACCAAAAGTAAATACAAGGTGACTAGTAACAGTGAATGTATAAGGAATCATACCTAAAATATTAGCAAAAAAGATGAATACAAAAGTTGTAAAGATGAATGGAAAAAATCTAGACCCTTTATCCCCTAAAGCTTCGTATAACATCCCTTGAACGAATTCATAAATCATTTCAGAAAGCGTTTGCCATCGATTAGGAGCTAATGTACTCTCAAATGTTGTCATATGAAAAAAACATGCTATTATAAATATAGTTAAAAACAAGAATAAACTTGAGTTTGTAAATGCAAACTTGCTTCCCAACATAAACGAAAATATAGGAACGATTTCAAACTGCTCTAAAGGTGAATATAACATTTATTTTTTTTTTGTCAAGCTAGAAGTGGAATTGAACCACTATTAAAAGATTTGCAGTCTTTTACATTACCGTTATGTTATCTAGCCTCAAAATATACGGAAAAAGGGATTTGAACCCTTATAGATTGCTCTACTACCACCTCAAGGTAGCGTGTCTACCAATTTCACCATCTCCGCATTTTTATAACAAAAAGAAACTAATAGTTAAATCTAAGTATTTTTATTTAAACTCTTCTTTTCTTGGGTAGTTTACAACCACCATGAGCAATTTTGGTAATATCTTGAATTCTTAATACTTCTAGTTTTTCTGAAAGAAAGCTTTTTACACAAGCTTCTCGTCCCTCACCGAATCCATTAAGACGAATATAAACTCTTCGGATACCACTCTTGAAACTCTTTTGTGCAAGTAAAGAACTAGTTGCTTGAGCAGCATAATAGGTTGACCGTTTTTGGCCTTTTAGACCGGTTGATCCCCCAGAACCAGATACGATGACGTTACCTTTTAAATCTGTCACACAGATTAATGTATTATTGAAAGTCGATTTGACATGAACTATACCTGTATTAACTAAACTATTCTTTTTTTTCAACATTGTCTTTTTTATAACATTTCTAAGCCAAGAAGGAATCGAACCTACAACGAATCCATTATGAGTGGAGCATTCTACCATTAAATTATTGGCTCTTTAATATATGTAAAAGTTTATCTGTAAAATGTACAGAGACTTATTACACTATCTCTTCAGAATTTAAGAGTAACTTTATTATGAAATAAGAATAAGACTACGTTTTTTCATAAAATTATCTTTTTGTGGAAGACTTTTTTCTTACAAATTTTAAACCTCTATGACTTTTTATGTCAATCAGTCGTTTTGTGTTTGTCTGAATGTCTTTTCTAAGCGATGTTTCGATCAACAAATTCTTTTTCTCTAACAATTTCAATAACTTTATAATGTGTGACTGAGATAAATCAGTTATCTTACAATCTAATCCTACATTTAATTCATTACAAAGATTCGTAATTTGACAATTATTTAATCCAGAAATGTTTTGTAATGCTACGTTTACTTTTTTTTTATTACTGAGTATTTTTCCAAAAATTTGAACCATATTACTTATTATTTTTGTTTACCTGGCTTAATACGCACCAATTCATTTTCATATCTTATACCTTTACCTTTATAAGAATCAGGAACTTTAATCGATCTAATTTGACATGCTATTAAAGAAACGCTTTCTTTGTCAAAACCTTTTATAAATATCAAAGTAGGTTTCAAACATAAAATGATTATATCAGCAGGCACAAATATTAACACATCTCGAGATAAACCTACTTTGATAGCTAAAACCTGACAATTTTTAGCTTGGTCAAAATAACTCCAAGCTCTAAAGCCTATACCAACTAAACTCAATTTCCTATGATAAAATGTCTGCAACCCGGTCAATATAGAGTCAATTTTGTTTTCAAACACCGATGATTTATCGATTTTTAAAACGTTGGAATCTATTTGACATTTTGGATAAGAATCACTTTTTGATACATTTAAAACAACTCTACCTTTTGAATTTAAAAAAATGATAACGTCATTGTAACGAAATAAACACACATTCTTAAGGTCAATCAGATTTTTAGATTTCATTTTTAATAAATTTTAAATAAGCATTGTCCACCCACTTTTTTATAAAACGCTTCTTCATTCGTTATAATTCCTTTGTTTGTACTCATTATCAAAATACCCACTCCATTGGTAGACTTATTTAAATCTTTCCATTTTTTGAAAGACTTAAGACCAGGACGCGAACTAAAAACTACATTTTTAATTGCTGGTTGATCATCTACATATTTCAATAAAACATAAAACTTTTCGTAAATTCCAATCTTTTCTTTAAAAAACCCTCTAATGAAGCCTTCATTTGTTAAAATATTCAAAATTTGTTCTAAAGTCTTAGAATATAAACAAATAACCGAGTTCGCACCAATTTTTTGACCGTTTACTATTTGATTTAAACATTTGATCACTGTTTCCATTATTTGTTATTTTTTCCTATTAAAACGCTTATTAAAATTTAAAATTCGTTTATCTGTAGAACTAAGTTCTGATATGTTTTTTGAAGCAAATCTCCACAACTTATGAGCCTTTGAATCAATATCTAATCGATTGTGAGGTTTCTCTAATAAATAATCAGATTTTATAGCTGACCCATCTGTCAATTGAATCCATGTTTTCTTATTATTTTTAAAACTTATTTTCATTTTATATTTTATATTCTAAAAGGTTTAAAAGAGTTATATGTTGTATTTTTAATGCATCAACAAAGGAACTTTGAAATAAACTTACGCTATTTGGAATTTCTGAACCACTCAATTTATCTAAGAAATAATACCATTCACTTGAGCTTATAACTTCCAGAAGCTTAGATACTTCAGCTGAATTACCATTTAATATACGCCCCCAAGCATACAATGCAAAAAGTCGAAAAACGGAAATAGTTTTAATATTCTTAATTAACTGATCAGAAAGGATACAATTACGATCGCTATATATTAAAATAATTTTTCCTTGAAACATAGTTTCTTTCATGTTATTGGGTAGTTGTGAAAAAAAAGAGAGATTTTTAATGTTTTTAAAACTCGTTAAACGAGTCTTAAGATTTAATTTTGATAAATCTCTTTGAAGTTTAATCCAACCATCTGAATCACACGACTTTAACTGGGCTACGAAAAAAAAATCAAGACTGTTTAAGTTTTCTACTAACCATCTATCTTCTGATAGGTACTTTTTATTTTTATAATTCATTATCTTTACATATGTATTTTGGCGAATAGTGAGATTTGAACTCACGACTTTTAAAATCACAATTTAATGCTCTAACCAACTGAACTATATTCGCCGTAAGCTCTTAAATTATCTTTTCTTTGAATTAGATTCGAAAATAAATACAATTCTAGAGGCTAATTTAAGAAGAACTTTGTTTGTCTTTTTATGGATGTTTTTTTGTGAAAAATTGATTATATTCTGGTTTATTATAAAATCAACATATAAAATGGCTGTTTTATCTTTATTTATTTTTACTGTATTATTCATAGACAAAAAACCAACAAGACCTGCAACTCCTATTGAAAATCCTCTCTTTGTTCCATTCAACAAACGTCCTTTCAAAAAACTTTTTGTATAAAACTTTTCTTTAAAAAGACTTAATAGTTCGTTATTTACTTGAATTTTTCTATAAGCATCAAAGTCGCATAAAATGTCATTATAAGGCGTCTCAAAATTCTTTAATCGTGAAGTAGTTAAATGTGAACTTATCAAATCTAATTTTAGATTATTAGATTTTAGTGTATGCTTTAAACCAAAATCTAATAACGTATTGTTACCAATTTTTTTAATACTGCTTTCGAAAAAGCGATTTTCAGATACATCATAACAAGCCAAAGAAGATTTTAAGTTTTTCAATGAGCTATTTTGCGATTTAAAATTGAATTTAATCATAAATTTTATCAAATATTAATATTGAGTATCGGGGCGGCAGGATTTGAACCTACGAGGTTCTGTACCCAAAACAGATACGATAACCAAGCTACGCGACGCCCCGAAAAAACACTCAAATAAAACTAATTTTATTTGAATGACGCTACGAAGTTAGCCATAAATTTATGTAATTTATCCATTAACTCAGGGCTAATTACTTTTTTAGTACTAATTTCAGTTAACATAGAAGCTCCTTCTTGATTTAAAGCAGCGATTAAAGCTTTTTCAAATGCACCGATTCGACTAATACTTAACTTATCTAAATATCCTTTTACACCAGCAAATAAAATACAAGTTTGTTGTTCCACAGTTAACGGAGAAAACTGGGCTTGTTTTAACAATTCAGTTAATTTACTTCCTCGATTTAATAAATGTTGAGTAGCTGCGTCTAAATCAGAACCGAATTGAGCAAATGCCGCAACTTCTCGATACTGAGCTAACTCTAACTTTAATGTACCAGCAACTTGTTTAATTGCTTTAATTTGAGCAGCTGAACCTACTCGACTAACTGATAACCCAACATTTAATGCAGGTCGAATACCTTTATAGAAAAGCTCTGTTTCAAGGAATATTTGTCCATCAGTAATCGAAATAACATTTGTTGGAATATAAGCCGAAACATCACCAGCTTGAGTTTCAATAACTGGTAAAGCTGTAAGCGATCCTAATCCAGCATCTTTACCCATTTTTGCTGCCCTTTCTAATAATCGAGAATGAAGGTAAAAAACATCACCCGGAAAAGCTTCTCGACCTGGTGGTCTTCTTAATAATAAAGACATTTGCCGATAAGCTACAGCCTGCTTACTTAAATCATCAAATACAACTAAAGCATGCATTCCATTATCTCGGAAATATTCACCCATAGTTGTTCCAGTATAAGGAGCTAAGAATTGTAAAGGTGCAGCATCTGATGCTGTTGAAGCCACTATGATAGAATATTTTAACGCTCCAGCGCTTTCTAGAATCTTAGTTACTTGTGCCACTGTTGATCTCTTCTGACCTACAGCCACATACACACAATACAACTTATTTGTTTCATCACCTGCATCATGCATTGGTTTTTGATTAATTATTGCATCAATTGCCACTGCTGTTTTTCCTGTTTGACGATCACCAATGATCAATTCACGTTGACCTCTTCCAATCGGAACTAAAGCATCAACAACTTTTAATCCAGTTTGCATTGGCTCATGAACTGACTTTCTAGGAATAATTCCAGGGGCTTTGATCTCTACTCGTGCACGTTTAGCGCTGTTAATAGGGCCCTTTCCATCGATTGCCATACCTAATCCGTCAACAACTCGACCAAGTAATTCTTTACCTACTGGAACGTCCACAATAAAATTTGTTCGTTCAACAATGTCTCCTTCTTGAATCAATCTGTCATTACCAAAAATTACAACACCTACGTTATCATCCTCAAGGTTTAATGCCATTCCTTTTACTCCAGAATTAGGGAATTCACACATCTCCCCAGCTTGAATACCACCTAAACCATAAATACGAGCAATTCCATCACCTATGCTTAAAACTCTACCAATTTCGTCAATATTGACGTCGGAATAATAATTTGCTAATCGTTCTTCAATAATACCTGTTAGTTCAACTGCTGAAAACGCCATAAGTATTTTTTATAAATTTTTAAACTACCTAGGGGAAGATTTGAACTTCCGACCTGAAGATTTTCAGTCTTTCGCTCTACCCCTGAGCTACCTAGGTTTATACAGTAAAGGAATTAATTGTGTACGATTATACACAAAGATACACTATACTGTTATGTAAAGTTAAAGCTAATGGTGTAGGCCATACAAAAAATGTTACTAAAAACAAACAACAAACAGACAAAAATAAAGAATTTTCTTTAGATATAGGACCTAAGTTATTAATTTTCGTTGTAGAATCAAAAACCATAAGCTTTATTATTCTAATATAATAAAAAGAAGCAATAACACTTGTCATAACTCCAATTATAGCTAAAAAGTACATCTCCATATTAATAGCAGAAATAAATATAAACATTTTACTAAAAAAACCAGCTAACGGTGGAATTCCACACATTGAAAACATTACTATAGAAAATGCTAAAGCTAATTGAGGATTTGAAACAAATAATCCAGATAAGTCATTAAGATATTTTAATTTACTTAAATTTCCTTGTTTTCTTATTGACAAAAGAATTGAAAACGTAGCAATTGTCATTACAATGTATATAATTACATAAAAAAATGTAGCGTAAATTCCTTCAATAGAACCACTGCTGATTCCTATCAACATATAACCAATATGGCCAATACCACTATAAGCCAATAATCGCTTAATTTTTTTTTGCCACAATGCCCCTAAAGTTCCTATTATCATGGAAAGGAGAGAACATAAAATTAATACCTCTTGCCACGGTAATAATAAGCCATAAAAGACATAAGAAAATAATCTAACTACTAAACTCAGTATCGCAATTTTAGGAACTATTGCAAAGAATGCTGTAATAGAAGTAGGAGCACCTTCATAAACGTCCGGAGCCCACAAATGAAACGGTGCAGCCGATAACTTAAATAACATTCCTATTAAAATAAAAAGAACCCCTAAAATAATCGCGTTGCTTACTTCTATATCAACTGTCTTATCGATTGTTGAAAAAATTTGAAATAACTGTTGATAATTTGTTGTACCAGTAAAACCATACAATAATGAACAACCAAACAATAATAAACCTGACGAAAAAGCACCAAGTATGAAATATTTTAAGCCAGCTTCAGTTGAGAATTCAGATTCACGCTTTAAAGAAGCTATAATGTACATACAAAAACTTTGCAGTTCAATTGCTAGATACATTGCAATCAAATCATAAGAAGAAACAACTAACATCATACCAGTAACGGCTAAAATCATCAATATAACGTATTCGAAACAATTTAGATTTTCATACTTGCTATAATCTAAAGCTAAAATTAAGGTTACAATAGTGGATACTAAAATTACACTCTTAACTAAAACACTAAAATTGTCAAAAATTAATAAGTTGTTAAAAGCAATTACTCCCGTCATTGGATTAGATAAATTTAGCAATAAAGCGAAAACTAAAATTTGTACTCCTAACCAAGTTACGTTTCTAATTATAATAGGAAAACCTAAATTTGGTGATGTACTATAAATAACCGCATAAACAATGAAAAAATTTATAATTGTTATTATAAAAATTTCTGGTATTGCAGCGATCCAATCAATATTAAAATTAAATTCCATAATTATTACTTCTTATAAATTAAATAATTTCTAAAATGTTAGATACACTGACATGCATAACATCTAAAAAAATTTCTGGATAAATACCCATCCATAATGTGCAAATAACCAATGGAAATAAAACAGCTACTTCTCTTTTATTCATGTCAAGATAATTTGATATATAATGGATTTTTAGTTGTCCAAATAAAATTCTATTACATAACCAAAGTGAATAAGCTGCACTTAAAATCATTCCTAGACAAGCAATAAAGGTTACTAACGTATTACTACTGAATGCACCAACCAAAGTCAAAAATTCGCCTGAAAAACTACTCATACCAGGAAACCCTAAGTTAGCAATAGAAAAAAACAAAAAAAACAAAGTGTATAATGGCATAACTTGAGCAATACCTGTATAATATTTTATCATACGAGTATGATGTCTATCATACAAAACTCCAATACACAAGAACAAAGCACTAGAAACAAATCCATGACTTAACATAATCAAAATACTTCCTTCTATTCCCTGTAAATTTAAACTAAAAATACCTATTGTTACAAATCCCATATGAGCAACAGAAGAATATGCAATTATTTTTTTTAAATCGATTTGTCTAAGTGTCGTGATTGAAGTATATACAACAGCTATTATACTCATTAAATAAACAAGAGGAGTAAAATAAACACTCCCGTCAGGAAATAAACATAACGAGAATCTAACAAGTCCATAAGTACCCATCTTTAAAAGAATTCCAGCTAAAATAACAGAACCTGCAGTAGGTGCTTCAACATGTGCTTCCGGAAGCCATATATGAAAGGGTACCATGGGCACTTTCACGGCAAACGATGCAAAAAAAGCTAACCACAAAATTATCTGTTTTTTCTCTGAAAAAGAAACGTTTAACAATAATTGGAAATCAGTTGTTCCTGCTTCGAAATAGATCAAAAAAATAGCTAGCAACATTAAAACTGAACCAATCAATGTATATAAGAAAAATTGATA
>Ga0209230_10000271_pt1 | contig 20022 bp, 17 predicted proteins | sample LakOntMetagenome_FD_187467 | JGI IMG/M metagenome (GOLD analysis project Ga0209230, IMG submission 187467) | Freshwater and sediment microbial communities from Lake Ontario - Sta 18 epilimnion Metagenome (SPAdes) (version 2) | ecosystem: Environmental > Aquatic > Freshwater > Lentic | place... | reverse complement strand
AAAGTCGGTAGGCACATCACAGATTCCACAGGCGTTAATTCATATAATTATTTATATACCTTGTTATTCGCGGATATTTATACACTGGATCCCCCACACCACCGCAAAAATGCACCAGAGTCCCCTCGTAATTCACATCATCTTTCGGGTGCATCTTGTAATTTGCAGATGTTATAACATCTCTTATTGTCTCATTATTTAAATTAAAATAGACATTCATAAATGACTGTTCATAAAAAAATTTACCCACATGTGTTTTTATCATTTGTCTTATATTACTAAAATGATTCTTCATTATTTCGCTTGGAACAAACCCAAACAAGCCAGCGTTAAACGGATATATTTTATTAGTGCTTAAATACTCTAATTGTTCATTTGTATATTTTGATAATGAAAAATAGATATCTCTATGCCATTTTAAATCTTCATATTCTGTATATACATATAATTTTTCATTATTTATAATACCATTCATAATAGAATCTATTTTTGTATGTATTAATATATCACAATCTATAAATAATACTTTATCATAACCCATTATATCATAATCAAATATATCGAGTTTACGCATTGACGCCGCTTCAGGTGTCGGTGAGTTTTTGCAAGAAATTACTTTAACATTTTTTAATGTTTCTTTACATTTATCATACATACTTTCATCACATAGTAGCATAATATCAAATTCTTCCGGGTGGTATTGGTGCAATGTCTTTAAAGATAATTCAATAATCGGTAAATACTTTATATTATAGCCGAGCGTATAATATATTAGCGACTTCACGTATATATATATTATAAAAATATTTTATTTACATAGAATAAATGACATCAATATTGATTATTTCACGTTATAATGAAGATATATCATGGTGTATAGATTACAAGCATAAAATTATATATAATAAAGGCTCATATGAAACAATACCATCTACACTACAATCATATGTTATTAATATGCCAAATATTGGACGAGAAGCACATACATATTTACAATATATAATAGAACACTATGACAATCTTCCAGATGTTATAGTATTTTCTCAAGGTATGCATGCCGATCATATGAGTAAAGAATTGTTTAATGAACTATTCAATATTGATATAAATTCATATAGTAAAAATCTAACAAATGCAAGCGTATGGGGAAATTATGGAAATATATACAAATTTAATATAAGCAACTGGAAAGGTAAAATAACACCAACACTTCGCCATGAAAATTATGGACAATGGTATGAACGTATATTTAAAACAACATTTGATCACACACATATACATATGTATGCTGGTGCAATTTTTTCAGTTGGGTCAAATATAATTCGTAAATATTCTAAAGAATTCTATATAAATCTATTAAATGAAAGTGAACTATCATTGGACTCCGCACCAGAAGCAGCACATTTTATGGAAAGAACATGGTCCAGGCTTTTTGCACAATAATATATTACATATAATTATAAATGTTCCTTGTTATTCTCCTCTTCGTCATCCTTTCGCCCGGTGTGCTCCTCACCCTCCCCCCCATCGGTGGCAAAATCTTTATGAGTGGTAAAACCTCAATCACTGCTGTCCTCGTCCACGCGGTTGTTTTCGGGCTCGCACTACACCTCATCGAGTCATATTATTATACTGAAGGGTTTGCAAAAACTATGTTTGGTAAACAAACATTTATAACATGTGGTAAATCCAATATCAATACCCCCTCATCCCCATGCTATAAAAAGCCAATGGGGGTTCGTGTTAACATTTGATAAATACAACATATGATTGCCTAAATACATCTTCCTATTGCTAGTTAATATGGACACCAGTATACGTCCAAAAGGAGACATCAAAACTGTCTTAGATTTGGCCGACCGTGACGCACAAGATGATTTCTTCAACCCACTCGACACACGCGATACATTCCTTATACGGAATAAAACTCGCACAATTCCCTTCACACCAACATTCCAGACGTTCCCCTATCGTGGCCCGGCATCCTTCGGATCCACCATCGCAGTCGACCTCAAGTCCACTGAAGTTGGTGACCTTCTTCATTATATTGCCGTGCAAGTCCAATTAGGGTCATGGATACAGTCCACCGACCTCTTCAGATTCTTCTCCGGTGCATACTCCTTTGCTAATACTGGAACTGCGTGGACTTGGGCAAATGCAATAGGCCTTATTCTCGTGGAGCGCGCATGGCTCATGATTGGTGATACAACCATCGAAACAGTCGACAGCGAGTTCGCTGCAATCTTCAGTGGACTCTTCCCGAATATTAATGAACAATTTGGCACTGCAGCCGATGCATACGGATACTACAGTCAAGCTGCCGATATCAATCCCAATCGACCATTCACCACAGAAAATGGCAATATATTCTGCCTCCTTCCATTCTGGTTCAGTCGCACCCGCCTCGCCGAAAGCCTCCCACTCTCAAGTTGCAAAGATGGCACAGTCACACTCTACATCAAATTCCGTGACTTCTCCGATGTCGTCCGCCAAGCCCGCGGCTATCGCGACTCATGCACATCCACGCCCCTCAATCAAACTATAATGGTAGTCACCACACCCAATGTCAACAACTTCCTAAAAGCCATTACAAAAACCGCTGGACCAGCCAATCTAATTGGCAACACATACTCCATTCCCCTATACAGCCCTAACTTTAACCGCCAAACAATTATCCTAACAGAACCCTTCACCACTCTGCGTCTTGGTATAACAGCCGCCCTATTTGTAAATGTCCCCTACTTGAATATTGTGCTTGAAAGTGCATATGACATGAATCTCAGCACCATTGAATTCTATCTCGTAGAAGACACTGGAATAAGCCCCTTTATTCTCACACTCCCTTCAGGTGGAATCGTAAACACAAAGGTCGCATCACTCACCCTAAATGGTATGCGCATAACTAGTGTAAGCCCATTCACTATAACTTTTACAGGAGTCACACTCGATACACAGGGACTTTCTGCAATAACAACAATTGAAACACCACCCCCTTTCCAAGCAATTGAAATCGCCACCTTGTCATCTCTAGTAGACGGCACTTTGCGCGAAAAACTCATGCGCAACACACATGAAATACTTTACAGAGAAGTCCAGCCATTCCGCTTCTCAGAACCCCTCAAATATACAATCGCACTTCCTGGTAGGTCGGGTTCAGGCACAAATACAATTACTGTAGGAATTCCCTTAGAATGTAATGGACCTGTTGAAGAAATACTCTGGGTAATCAGGCGACGCGGTGTGACCGTCAATAATGAATGGTTGAACTTCGGGCCTCTCCTCGAAAGTCAACAAGATGATGGTCGGTATGCACTGGCTCCTCTAGAGAATGCATCCATATGGATAAATGGAATCCCATTTAGTGAACAGTCAGGTGACTGGTATAGAGCACATATTGCAGAAAAACATAATGGCGGTATTGTTGCATATAACCGCTACATTTATGGCTATTCTTTTGCACGCCACCCAGGGCGCCATCAGCCTTCCGGTAGTATCAACACAAGTAAAGTATCCTCTCTCCAACTCCGCCTAACTGTTCGTGCCCCACGCACCGATAGCCTACCTGCCGGCTTTAATGCAGATCTCGCGGGTTCATGGGAAGTTCTAGTGTATTGCCTGGGAATTAACTGGCTGCGCTTCCAGAATGGTATAGGAAATCGTGTATACTCCAATTAAGGGGTTGTAGAATTGGGGTATAAAAATCACTTAAATGACTAAGTAGAGTTCGCATGGTTGCAAGTCTATTTAGGCAACTTACAACAGGCCTCCAAGATGAGCGCCTTACATACGGGGATAATCCCACATGGACACAATTTACCAAGGTGTTTCGCCGCACAGGACGTTTCACCACTCGCTGGCACCGTGTAGATTTCAATCAGGTGCCTGGGTTTGGTAAAACAGTTATATGCGACCTGCCATTAAAGGGTGAATTTATTAGCCGTGTATTTCTTGTAAGCACCCTACCTGATATATCTACAATCCAATCACAAGCACTTCTTGCTGCTAGCAATGCAGGTGGAACCGATGCAGTCCCCAAGTTTGGCTGGACAAATTCTATTGGCCATACACTTATTCAGGAGACCCAGTTTATTATTGGCGGCAATAATGTTGAAACCCTCGACAGACGCCTATTGGAAGTGCTCGATGAATTCAATACACCCCTCGAAAAAGTGACCGCAGTTAACCGCCTAATTGGTCGTGCCGATAGCGGCTTCTCTCAAACTACATTCGGATATACCGGTGGCGAAAAGCGAATATATACCCCCCTACCATTCTGGTTCAGTCGCGGAGAAAGTGCAGTTGCCCTGCCACGAGATGCAATTAGTATAGATAGTGTGCGAGTGCAAGTTTCATTTGCACCATTTTCCGATATGTATACAACAAACAGCAAACAGTTGCCGGCCGATGTAATTAGTGAAGATGACTGCGGAGGAACCCAGTCTGTTACACGCGGAGTAACCCCTCGACAGTTCCAGGAATGCGGAGGAACCAAACAGTGGCAGTTTGAAGGGACCCAGTTTTATTATCCATGTGCCTCTGGAGAAATTGTAGAAGGTCTTGATGTAACTGGTCCCGTTTGTCCCGTGCCAGTTACAGCCCCTGATGCATTTCAATTAGGAGATACATATTTGCTACTTGAATATATGTATGTAGATAAACCAGAAGCAAACGCATTTCGTATTGCAGATATACAAGTTCCTATTGTAAATCATAGAGCACTTCCTGTCGTAGACACACAAGGACTTATGAGTGCTACAATACCCATGCGATTCGGTAATCCTGTGCGGAACCTCTATTGGATGTGCCAACGAGTAGATGCGGTGAACTACAATGACCATTTTTCGTGCTCAAGGGAACTGGTGGATTCCTCTGGGAATTACTGGTGGCCCGACGCGCGTGGCCTATCCGCCGCGGCACCTGGCTCTCTACGACCGGCCTGGAGTGACCGTGATACGGAACCCGTGCAGGCTATACAATTAATGTATGAAGGAAATCTGCAACGCGTGGGGAGTCGCGCACCAGCATTCTTCCGCAGTTTGCTACCATCTATTGAGTGTAAGAAGGCACCATGGGTGCATCGTTACTACTATTATTATGGCTTCGGCTGGCTAAATAACAAGCGAGGTTCGTCTGGGCCATGTGGGGAGGCAAACATGGATAAGTTACAACGAATGATGTTACAACTGGAATTTGCGCCATTTCGCGGATATTCTGCGCCCACCGCCGTTCCACGCTATAATGTGTATGTGTGGGGCGAAATGTATAACGTGCTGCGGATTTATGGAGGTCGCGCTGGGCTACTATTTGATTATTAAACGGTGGTTGCGGCAATACCACGTGTAAGGGCTGCAACATTTTCGTTATTTTCTTCGCGAACGGTGGATAAACGAGTGCGACGTCTGGTGCGCATAATTTTGTTACGATTGGCGCGGCGGCTTTCGCGTGAAAGAGGAGTCTGGCGTTCTTTCTTATGATGCATTTTTCCAGTTGCGGGACGCGTTGCTTTCTTCAATTCAGCAAGAAATTTGCGATGTTTAATAGTTGCTCGCCGTTTTGCCTCACCAGTCATTGCAGCAATTTTGTGAACAGTTGCCAATTTACCAAGAACTCGTTGCATTACCATATGGTGTTTCTGCACCTTTTTAGTAGGTATATGCACATTGTGAACAGTTTCGCGTGTCGCCAATCCTAACTTTAACATCATATTTCTTGACATAAGTTTAGTTTTGAGTTTGCGTTCACTCTTTGATAGTGCCTCACGAGGAGTTTCCATTAAATATTGCTTATAATCACCTGCAAGAGCACTATTATTATTTTCCATTTTACCACGATCAGACATAACTACTTATGCATCTTAAAATCTGCGCTGCACACCTCACCTTCTTTGACTGGCAGCACAACATCTGCATAGCGCCCATATCGTGGAAACTCTATTCGACCCGCCCATGCCGGTCCACCTCGAATCCATTCATTGAGTTTTTCACGCAGTGTAACTATACCGGGTTCCGTATCGCCAACACCCAGTTTCTTAAAATGCTTCATTAAATTGACAGATTCACTTACACGTGCTGGTGTCGATTTATTTTGATGAGACATCTTACTTATTTCTAATTGCAGTGTGTGACTTCGCTTTAAACATGTATGTGGAGACGGGCGGGTTAATAATAATACAACCCGCCGGGTGGCTGAACCGTGCGCCCCTTGTAGGGCTCATTTGCACATACCGTAGTAGTGCAAGTTGAACACGATGGATCTGTCGTAAATGCTCGAAGACCATCACGCACCTGCTCCCGCAACTCATATGCAGGATAGCGCACAACTGCGGTAGAAAGCCCTCCACAGACTCCTGGCTGAGTGTAACGTTGTTCCGCCATTTTCCTTTCAAAATCACGTGTTACATATTTACCCTGCAATGCGCGAATGCGGTCACTTGGATCCATAACTACTAGTTATGGTATGCGTTTTAATCCGGCTAAAGGCCCGCCATGATTACAGTTAGAAATGTGCGGAATATGGTGCTATGTCGGTCGGGATTCTACGACGGTCGACCGCAAACACTCTGATAAATGTATGACGGCTATTTCACGGCGTGGCCCAGAAGGAACTCGCTGTGTGCAGTTGCCCCAGCGTTCATGTGTGCTAGGATTCACTCGACTGGCCATTAATGGATTAAACGGAGATGGTATGCAGCCATTCACGTGGCGTGCACGCGATGGCAATGTATACCACTGGATTTGCAACGGAGAAATCTACAACTGGCGTGCACTGGCCGCGAAATATGGAATTAAGACTGCAAGTGGGTCTGATTGTGAGGTGCTGGGACCTCTCTTTGTTGCCATGGGGGAGAATGTTGTGGAATTCTGCAAGGCACTTGATGGTGTATTCGCATTTGTCATCCTAAATGAAACATCGGGGGCTTTCTATATTGGACGCGACCCATATGGTGTGCGACCGTTGTATATCGCTGTAAGGAAGAATATGGGAATGGTGGACTCACTATGTGTAGGAAGTGAATTGGCTGCCGTGGCCCCTGTTTGCTTGGATGACAACGGGGCCTTTTGGGGAAATTGTGAGATTGAACCTGTTAAGCCTGGGACATGTGTGGTGTATGACTCTGTATATGGGCTGATGTCTACACTTGTATATCATACTGTGCCTGATGCGAAGTCGGCTGACTGGGGCGTTGAGGAGGCGACTGTGGCACTTCGGCTGGCTCTGGAGGCTGCAGTTAAGAAGCGACTAATGACGGAGCGACCTGTGGCGGCGTTGCTGAGTGGTGGTCTGGATTCATCACTCATCGCTGCACTAGTTGCACGGGAATTACGCGCTGCCGGTGTGGAGCGGCCACTCGAGACCTACAGCATTGGGTTCGAGGGGAGTGAGGACTTGCGCCATGCGCGAATGGTGGCTGACTGGATTGGATCGAGACACACGGAAATTATTATGACGGCCGAGCAGTTTTATGCGGCGATTCCCGAAGTAGTCGGTGTGATTCAGTCATGTGATATTACGACAGTTAGGGCGAGTGTAGGGAATTACTTGGTGGCACGGGAGATTCGGCGACGGAGCGAGGCGAAGGTGATTTTTAATGGGGACGGTAGCGATGAAGTGCTTGGGGGCTACATATACTTCTATGCAGCCCCGTCGGATTCGGCATTTGAAGAGGAGACTGCGCGACTGTTACGGGATATTCACGCGTTTGATGTGCTGCGATCGGATCGGTCCATTTCAGGGAACGGCCTGGAGCCCCGCACACCATTCTTGGACAAGGAGTTTGTGCGGGTGGCGCGGTCAGTGCCGACTGCACTTCTGCGTCCTGGTGTGGATGGACGGGGCGAAAAGTGGATTCTGCGAAAGGCGTTTGAGGAGACAGGGCTGTTGCCGAATGCGGTGCTTTGGCGGCGCAAGGAGGCGTTCTCGAATGGAGTTGCGGGGGCCGCGAAGGACTGGGCGGAGGAAATCAGGGAGCGCTTGGCGGGGGATGCTGGGGATGCCGATTGGGAGATGAAGGCTGGGATGTTTGACTATCTGCGGCCAACAAGTCCCGAGGCACTTTGGTATAGGGAATTGTTTGCAAGTGCATGTGGACCCTATGAGGAGTTTGTGCGAGCAGTTACACCATATTACTGGCTCCCCAAGTGGATCGACTCTGGTGGCGACCCGTCTGCGCTTGTGTTGCGTGATATTATGCGGCAGGCAGATGAGTTGGCTCGGGCGGCCATGAAAATTTGATAAGATGGATGCAGTTAGGATATATGCGTAAGCCACATGCCACGCATAAAAGACCGCCATCACACTGATGTATTAGTAGACGGTGACGTCATTCATCATACATATAAGGGTAGCACATGGAAAGCAGTATATACAAATGGAACATTTGTAGACACCGAAAATTCTGTGAGGGTATATTACACACCCACAGAATTTGCAAATGCACATTTGGCAGTTAAGACTGGTGTAAATGGACTACGTGCATGCAAGGTCGAACGCGGAGGAAAACTCATTGCGATTGCGAACTTATTTGGAGCCGTGCCTGTGCCTGTGCCTGCTCCTGTGACAGAGACAGCCGAAGCACCCAGTGCCCCTCCTAAACCGAAGATGACATTTCAGAGTATGAAGAGACAGGCCACTGCTACTGGAGGAGCAGGAGCAGTAGCAACAGTAGAAGCACCAGTAGCAAGAGTAGCACCAACTTCAATCTCCTCCCCTAAAAAGCCCTCATCAGAAACCACAACAACTCCTCCAAGAAAACGTAAACTGACTGCTCCTAAAAAGGCGCCCACTGTGGTTACCGCAACAACCGCAACAATTCCTCCTCCAGCCATTGTAAAGATAATTACGCCACGCCTTGTAGAAAGTAAAGATGAGCCACTAGAAATATTTGAAGTGGAAGACATTGTTGTCGAAGAAGTGAGCATTGATGGTGTAAAGTATTACAAAGATACGCGTGGCGAAACCTTATATAACTATGATGATGGTCAAGTTGGACCTGCAATTAAGCGTGCTGAAGAGCAAGACGCTTAGCAGTGTCAAATGCTGCATCCAACACACGCCTATCAGCCAATTGTAATTTGCTAATGTGATGTATCTTATATGACCATTTTGCCATATTTACATTTACACGCCGAGTATGTGTGTTGCCTGAACGCGCATGTATTTCTATTTTAAATATTTTATTGACCCACGGATTTAACATTTGCGTAAATTGATGAAACAATATAATTCTTAAATACAATTCGATGCGCTCCTGTATACTTAATCCAACTGCTTCGCGTGTGCGCTGTGGTTTATATATACCATTATCAATTAGGGTTTGTATAAATGCTTCTGTGTAATGCCGGCCACGCTGCGCAAAACCACGTGGATTTATCAATAGTAACTTTATTCCGTATAAAAATGCTGGATTTGGGCGCTTTGGTATAATTGATTCATGAATCAGCATTGTAAATGCATGCGGAGAACGCTTAGTTTTGCTCTGTATTTTATAGATTTTTCTTAAAAAATCTCTATATATACCACTTACCGTTTCTATTAACGCCGGCCAGGCATAATAAAAATCAAGCAATGTTTTCTCATCGCCATCACCCATGGCCTCTATTTCTTCACGAGAATTTACAAACATACCGTGTGGTAAAAGTCGGCCTTGTGCCTGGACTTCACTAACGGGTCCTTCAACTGTCAAATAATAAGGATTATAATATGCAAATTCTTCAGATTTCTTCACAGATTGTTGACTTGCATTTGCTGGGGCAGATGGTTGGGCAGATGGTTGGGCAGATGGTGGGGCTAACATTAGTTGGCCTTCTTTATATATACTTGTTGGATGTGCTGGATCAGCCACAAGGGCAACTGTATACTGTTTTACGAACTCGCCTGATAAAAGAGGTATTGATATATTATTGATGAATCCCAGATTACCGTTCAGTGGGTTACCTAATATACCCGTGGATGGCGCTGTATATGTTGCAACTACATATTCCCCTATTTGCAGTGGAGGTATTGGTTGTAGTTGAATATATCCCTGAACACCTGTTGTGCGGACTCCAGCGGGGACGCGTGGAGAGTTCGAATTACCTATAAATTGCACAGGGTTATGATTTGTATTATATCTAGCCCGCTTTGATGATCTAACAGCATTCGACGATATATTTTGTGACTTATTGCGTGCGCGCTTTCTTGTAGAACGAGCAGATGATGAAACTCCCGTTCCAAATACAGGATTTGCCAGTATATGCCGCTCAGCATTTGATACATAGGAACGACTGCGACGTTCTGCATTGTTATATGTCATAGTTGGCATTGATGCAAGTAATGCATTTTTACGCAATGTGTCACTAAACGCAGCGCGACCAAGGGGTGTGCGTGAATTGTATATATTGCCCATAGCAATTGTGTTGCTTATAGGTTTAATAAAACTAAGTTTTTTCAATGAACGTGTAATTTTACGCATGTCTTTATTTTTGTCCGCTGCACCAGACATAACTACTAGTATACTCATAAAACTTTCATTAACTCATCGACAGATTCTAACGCTCCCTCCATCCACGCTTGCCGAGTGCTAATTGACTCCCCCACAACAAACACGGAACGACCGAATCTGTGCGCGGCCACTGACATCGCCTCCGCGTCATACGTGCCAGGTTTCCAGTAAGTAGTCCCAGTAGTCCACGGATGTGCTTTTAGGAAGAGTGGTTCGGGCACGGCAGGGCCGTAGAGTGCACGGACGGCTTCCATAATACGCCCCTGGAGTTGCGGGGATTTACCATCGGCCAGCGCAAACCACGGCTCCGTATCCGTATCGTCCGTGTAGGAAATCATAATAATCCCGCGACTAGGGTCAATCGGAATAATATGGCGGAGAGGGGATGCTGTTATTGTGCGCGGCATATCGGTAAACCACGAACGACCCGATGATTTATCCACAGGAAATATAGCATATATTCGAAGTAATTTGGCCGTCCCCAAATACTTTAGAGGAGCCCACGACCGCATACACTTTAGGAGGCGCAGTGCATCGACATGCAGTGCCAGGACCAACTTGCCAGCAATGAATTCTTTCGTTGTCCCATCACACTTTACCGTCGCATGCACTTTACCGTCCGCGCGCTCTTTAAAGGCTGTTAAAGTATGTTCCTCAAAGACATCTGCCCCGCGTCGCCGGATGTCCGCCACAATCTTTTCAATCAATTCACTAAAGCCTTCTTTAAGAGTAAAGTATCCATCACGGGTCCCCATTTCATCAGTAAAGGCTTTCAATGCAAGGTCCGCACGAAGACGGTAAAGTTCTGCTATGTAAGGAAATCTGATAAAGAAAGACATTGCCCTTTTCCGTCCGTAAAGTGTGCGAGCAAGTTCCCAGAGAGTGTGGCGTGCCAAAGTGTCTGCCGGCAGTTTTTTAAAAGGATAAAGAAGGGATGGTAAAAGATCTTCGAATGCTGGTCCTTTAGCCACCGTGCCATCTTCTAATAGAAATTGTGTAGCGGCCGGTATGGGGTTTGTGTGAAGTTTATAGTGTTCAATTAGGGAAAGTAGGCGCATGTGGGAGGCATGGATGCGGCCGGCGCCGTTTTCCCAGTGCACATGACCTATGCCTGATATGTCCTTCTCATATGTCATGGCGCGTCCGCCAAGGCGCTTATACTTTTCTAACACAACAACTTTGGCACGAGGGTGATGTGTGAGAATTTTGAGGGCGGCTGTCAGGCCTGCTATGCCGCCCCCTGTGATTAGGTAATCGCAGCGATGAGGCTGGGTGGATGCCATTTACGTATGTAAAGAAATATAATATGTAACCGGGCGACGCCTCTGTTTCTTTGTTTTTGAGCCGGCGCCGGCGCTAACATTGGAATATCGTCTATAATGCATCATTGCAGCATCAAAATCGTCCCATTTAAATGTATCTTTTGCGGGATTATCAAGCGTTGCAATGGCATATACGCGCTTGTCACCGTGAACTTGGCACACAACTTTAAAATTTTTATTCAATATTGACACTAAATATGGAATAACGTGTTGTATACGCTCATTTAAATGCACACGCGATTTACATAACTTCTTAACAGTAGTAAGTGAATTAAACACATGTGCATAATTTGATACAATCTGATTGTATGTAATTTTATTGACATCATTGCGCCATTCAAATGTGGCATGTGTAATATCATATATTCCAAATACAACAAACCATTTAGGAGGGTGTGTCTGGGCCGTCAATCTGCGAGTATTGTCAGCGATTTGTTTTTTTATATACTTTTTTCCAAACATGTTAATTATTGAAAAAAGTATATTATCACGTGTTGTCCAGTCCATTTATTATACAATAGAAATTAAGGAAACGATTGCAGCCACTTGGCGACATCGGTAGTGCTACTGGAACTGAAAAGAGGCTGTGCTCTGCCATCAACAATGGCCTGGAATGCAGGGATTGAACGGACACCACAGTAACCGGGTGAATAGGTATTCTCATCGACATCACACTTGAACCAAATGGCATCATTGCGGATTCCTTGAAGAGCCGCGAGGTCGAGCCGCTTGCATGCCCCACACCATCGTGCGGTAAAATAAACAATGACGAGGTGATTTACCTTGGGGGGCAACGGTGCCTGGGTGGATGATGGGCGAATAATGAGAGTTTCGAGGAATTCCTGGCTAGGAAGTGGCTGCATTAGTGTGGTTGACATTGCTCTTTGAACTATATGCCCCTAATTCCTAAAGTGCCCTCGAACGCGGGCGGTAAGTCCGTCCGTTTAAGTGCCGCACCAATCGAGGGAGGCTCCCCGAGAGTCCGCTGTATAACTGCAGTTAGGGCATCTTTACCCTTCATATAGGCAGCGCCTATGAAAATGAGAGCAAATACCATACTAATAATTGTATTTTCGGGTTCATATAAATGGGGTCCACCTCCGCCAGATTGGGTTGCAGGAACAGGAGCAGGAGCAGTTGCATTTAGGACTGGTGTAACAGATGGTTGGGCCGCTGCTTTTGCAGCAACTTGATCTAGACGCCCAGGAACTTCCTGAAGTTCAGCGGCAGTTGCTGCTGCCGTTGCAGCGGCTTCTGTCGCGGCGGTCACGGTTTTAGTAGCGACTTCTGTGGCAGCGGCGAGAACACCTGCTGCAGTGCCGATAACTGGGAGGTTCTTCAAATGGCTAAGAACTCCTTTAAACCATGACAATATAGACGGACCGGTTTCATGCGATGGACATTTAGATGCATTCTTATTGATAAATGTGGCACCGGTGTATCGTTCATTAAGACCAAGGAATGTAAATGGAGCATAACGGGATGTGCCTTCACATAGCACACGCTCTGGGTGCATAATAAGTTTATAAATGTTTATAATACCATATACAATTCCAAAGAACCAAAAAGTAGACAACAACTTCATAACAGCCCCCTTAATATCACCAGCAATCACATAATCGAGTCCATAAGGAAGGACAAAAACGGCTATTGCAAATGCAAGAAACAGGAGCGGACTGGAATTGTTACTAGATTCGCCGGTTTTCAAAAACGACCCCGCCGCTATACCAGCCGGTCCATAAAATGGCATTGCGAGACCATTCGTTTTAACGTAGTCGGGCTCAGCAGTTACTTGGATAATATCATAGAAATACCAGAAGCCTAATGTAAAAATATTTGTAATTGTTTTAAGAACGGCAGTGGACGGCGACCGCGCATATAGGTGGTCAAGGCCTATTAGTCCACCAACATATGAAAGAATCACTAAAATTGGATAGGAAAGTGTGGGACCTCCCCAGAAATCGCGCTGAGTATAAAAATATGGGGGCGTCTTACTTGCCATATTTGTAGGGGGAGCCGGTTCGCTCTTTTTCTCTGCAGGTGCAGGTGCGGGGGCTGGGGTAGGTGCGGGTGCAGCCGGTTCGTTCTTTTTCTCTGCAGTCGCATACACAGGTGTGGAGGCAGGGGCTGATGCAGGTGCAGGTGTGGGGGCAGGTGCAGGAGAAGGCATGGGAGCAGGTGCAGGGGCTGGGATAGGTGGAGACGCAGGCACGGGCATGGGAGCAGATGCAGTCACGGGGACCCTATTCACATTTTCCACAACAGTCGATGTTGTCACAGTTCCAGTAGGAGACTTTTCTCGCATAATATTGCTAGGTATACTTGTATTCCTAGCATTAACAGAGCCATTATCATTCGTATTAATTGATGATACAGATGGTGTCACCGCAGCACTCATCACTAACTGTTGTAATTTGTAGATTAAACTCTGAACAATAACCCGCCAAACCCGTCAATCACTCGAAGCACATTATGATTGAGCGCATAGACTCGTGTGTGGCATGGTCCACGCTCAGGCTGCGGCGCAACAGGATTATTGAGTGTCATATTGAGAACAAAACTATTCAAACGGCTGGCATTTATAGAACCGGATGGCTGTGCCTCCTCTGGTTTAATCGCAAAACTGTAGCAGTATATAAATGAGTTCACTGGAGTCGTTGTATGATGCTGATAAGGCTGCACGAGCCGGAAATACTTCGCATCACGTTCGTCAAATCTGTCCTGACCGTCCACCTGTATAACTGCACTGGTCAACAGGTCAGCGGGCGATGCCGTAGTAACATCGCGTGCAGATATGGAAGTATAATTGAAATATTCATGACGGGTTGTCATAGCATCGCGCTGGATATACCAGATGAGTTCACGAATAGGATTGTTAAACTCCAGTTTAACCGACATGGAATTTCCCGTGCCTGGGAATGAAAGCACAGGAGTATATTGAACCTGGTCAATTAGATACTCGTGGCTATTGCTAACAAACCGACGACTCTCGTCCGTGTCCAAGAATACATAGTCTCCCCACATAAGAAAACTAGGACCAGCCCCAGGTGTGGCAGTCTGGGCCTGTGTCTGACAGTTCAAGTCCCCCAGATCAGCCGTGTAGAAAATCTGTTGAAGAGTCTTGAGTTTTATATTAATACGCACAGGGTGATACTGCAGTGCAATTAGAGGAAGGTAGTTACCAGGATTATTACAGAACCAGAAGTGGAGTGGAATAATGAGTGAATTTGCCGTCTTGAGGTCAGGTGGGATAATTCCATCCACGCGCCCAATCATATTGTTAAGGGCCTCGCGCTGAGATGCCGGTGTAGAGAACTGCGTCCAGACCTCCATCCATTCTCCGGTCTGACGATCAATCTCCTGCTCACCAATTTCCACAGAAATCTCCTCGATGAGCGCATGACCAATCGAATTTACATATGAAATCGGCTCTTTTGTGGTCTGGTCGACGATTTGAGGGAGGTCTATCTGGAGGTATACCTGACCGAGTAGGTCTCCACGGCGAGGGACCAGGCATGTTATGCGCTGTCCGAATTGCGGCGTGCCGTCGAAATACATCGGCATTGACTGAATTGCAAAATTCGTGTGGCGACGATATACCAATTTAAAAAAGGTTATTTGAGGATTACCGGTCAGGTATATATCCTGTTTCCCTTGCGCTACTAATTGCAGTAAACCACCACCGGAAGGCATTCTACGATTACTATATGCTTTTGTTTATGCGGTGTGTTTTTGGCCGCGACCTTATATAGTCTTTTAGTAGAATGAGTCGTATCACCACATTTGCCGATATATTTCAGGCAAAGCAGTATGTGGGGTATACAACATCCAATACATTTGCCCCTGTAAATTCCATATTAACCGTTACAGGAAATACCGGGTTCGCGACATTTCTTAATATCGTAAGCACTCTGAGTTCTGCCGGCTACAGCCCTGGAATTGACCCTAGCACACTACAATTAATCAGCACAACCGCTGCTGATGTTACAAGTCTATCTACCGGACTGAGCACCGTAAATGCTTACCAGGACAGCCTCATTGATGCACTTTATCAAGTTGTTAGCACTAGTTTCAGCACAATCAACGGCGAATTTACACAACTGAGTTCGGTATCAACACTAGTCTATTACTCAGACTACAGCACTCTCCGTGGAGTAGTCGAGCCGCGCATAAGCAAACAGCCGGTTTGTCGGGGTGATCTAGTTGGCGCGGCAGGTGTTTCCGACCAGCCCTTGCAGTTCACCAGCACAATCACAAATGGATGGAATTGGTATCCTGTTGGAGGGGCCGGTGGACAAATATCCAGTATTTACTGCTCCACGACGGGTATATACGAGGTTACCGCTAATATCAACTACGGGACCGCTAATACAAATGGTGGTCTTATATTGCAATTACGGAATGGTGCAGGTGCAGTGCTGGACGAGACACTTGACCAGTTGCCGGCGGCCGGTTCTGTGGTCGGTGCAGGGAGCATACGGTTTGTCAGTTTGCAACCCATTGCAGCAGGCGGAACGGTTCAACTTCACTTATCAACAACAACTGCACCACATACAGTTACCGTGGCTAATGGGCAAATCGGTGCAAAACTTATATGGGATTCCAATGTGCCGGCGTTATAATAGATCGTATAAGCGCGGTGATGCTTGTATAAGCGCGGTGATGCTTGTATAAGCGCGGTGATCCCAGTTAATAGCAATTTGGCCCTACCATATTAGATATGCCAGGGCCAAATCCTTATATAATTGATACGGACAGTATCATAATCCGAAACGGATTCTTTATGCTGTCCAACAGTTATATTCCCCAAAGCACAAACTATGTGGTTACTGTGGGCACAGGTGGCGCAATCTCATATACAGACGCGCTAGCAAACCTCAGCACATACGGCATAGGATATTTACCCGATGTGTTTTCGACTCTCAATGGCCAATTGTCGAATCTCAGCACGACCATATACATTGGTGGTGTAACATATGCGGATTTCAGCACGGCATGTGAGAGTTTGTCGACAAACATTGTGGACCTTTCTAACTGGACCAAGCCGCAATTGTCTACACTGTCGACCAGCATTGGGGACTTATCGAATTTATTCAATACAACTATTTATGCATCGTCGGTGACACAGGGACAATTGCTGTCTACAACGGCGTCGCTGCAAAGTTCTATCAATATTAATTCGACTATGACTGGGGAAAGTATAAGCAGTTCATATGCACTTATGTTAACAAATCCTGCGGGATATGCTGTGTCTTCTTCTGTAACAACCCTAAGCACATATGTATATAGCACACTCACACCCTATGTGAATACTATTAATGAGAATTTGACTGCAACAGCAAGCACACAGGGTATAAAAATATCATCATTATATGGAGAATTTTATGAACTCAGTTCATTTGCGGTATACCTCTTTTTGAGCACACCCATTGTGGAACTTTCCACACTATCTGCGGGACAAAACCTCCTAACTGCAAATTTATCCTCGCTATCGTCATTTACAAACACATTGGCGAGTTCCGTATCTACGTCCTATGTGCTATTGTCGAACTTGTCGAGCGCTCTGTCGACGACAAATGTGAATGTCGCGGGAATTTCGAGCAGTTTGTCAAATTATGCCACACTGGCTAATTTATCGACACTGTCGACATCAATTGGCGATATTAATGCTGCACTTAGCAATTCTGTTACTGGAAATAATATATCGACTCTTTCAACTGCCCTTAGTAACTACGCGACGCTGGCCAACTTGTCGACCCTTTCATCTGCCCTTACAGGATACGCTACTCTGGCTAATCTATCGACATTATCGACCTCCCTGGAGAACTATGCGACAAAGGCCAACTTGTCGACTCTTTCTGTGTCTCTCGAGAACTATGCGACAAAGGCCAACTTATCAACCCTTTCAACTGCCCTAAGCAACTACGCTACAGGGGCCAACTTGTCGACCCTTTCGGTGTCCATGGAGAACTATGCGACAAAGGCCAACTTGTCGACCCTTTCAACTGCCCTAAGCAACTACGCTACGCTGGCTAATATATCGACATTATCGACCTCTCTCACAAATTACGTAGCATTTTCAAATCTTTCATCATTAGGCGTTAGCAGTTTGAATGTGATCGATTTTTCACTTAGAAATAGACTAAATGTATCATCAGTATACATAAATGGTAATCCTGGTGGAATAGGGGGGTCAACTCCATCACTTGACTTACTTGGAGCATTCCGTCTAAAAACAGCAAATGCACAAGGCTTTTGGTTAGAAAATACAACGTCTGGTCCATGTGAAATTGCATTTAAAAATACAGCGGATACAACACTTTATGCACTTGGTTCTCAAGTTGGCGCGCGTGGTATGTTCTTTTACACTGGAACAGGAGATGCGATCAACGCTGATTCAAGTCGTCGAGTAGCTATTAACAACAACGGTGGCACAAATAGTGCGTATACATTATTTGTAAATGGTAATTTCTATGCATCAACTATAGTTACATCAACTTTACGCGCATCAACTATAATTGGTTATCCTACTGTGGCCAACTTGTCTACCCTTTCAACCTCCATGGAGAACTATGCTACACTAGCAAATCTGTCGACCCTTTCAACGGCCCTTAACAACTATGCCACGGGGGCCAACTTGTCGACCCTTTCGGTATCCATGGAGAACTATGCGACAAAGGCCAACTTGTCGACCCTTTCATCGGCTCTTAGTAACTACGCTACAGGGGCCAACTTATCAACCCTTTCGGTATCCCTCGAGAATTATGCAACAGGGGCCAACTTGTCGACCCTTTCGGTATCCATGGAGAACTACGCAACAAAGGCCAACTTGTCGACCCTTTCATCGGCTCTTAGTAACTACGCTACAGGGGCCAACTTGTCGACCCTTTCATCGGCTCTTAGTAACTACGCTACAGGGGCCAACTTGTCAACCCTTTCATCTGCCCTTAGTAACTATGCCACAGGGGCCAACTTGTCAACCCTTTCAACTGCACTTAGCAACTATGTGGCACTCTCAAATCTGTCATCACTGGCGGTTTCATCCATATTATTTACATCCCTGACTGGCACGGGTCCACTGTCAATCAGTTATCTTCCATCAACCGCTGTGTCTATTCAGGGAAATATCAGCACAACAACCGACACAGTTGATATAATAGGCGGTATAACAATTCATAATCAAGATGCCCCTTCACTAACCTTGCGGAATGACCTATTAGTAGCATCAGCAACAGGTGTAGAAATTCTTATGTGTAATGCAACAAGTGTTGGGCGCTTTGGTCAAGGTGGACCAGTTAGAGGAACATATATTAATGTTGCCGCTGGAGATGCAATTACAATTAATTCAAACCGACATGTTGGTGTATATGGCTCTTATAATACAAGTTTCGGGCTATTTGTAAATGGCAGTTTATATGCATCGACCATAATTGCATCAACAATTTCTGCGTCTACTATTACTGGGTATGCTACACTGGCCAACTTGTCAACTCTTTCGGTGTCCATCGAGAACTATGCCACAAAGGCCAACTTGTCGACCCTTTCGGTGTCCCTCGAGAACTATGCCACAAAGGACAACTTGTCAACCCTTTCAACGGCTCTTAGCAACTACGCTACACTGGCTAATCTATCGACCCTTTCAGTATCCCTCGAGAACTATGCTACAAAGGCCAACTTGTCGACCCTTTCAGTGTCCCTCGAGAACTACGCAACAAAGGCCAACTTGTCGACTCTTTCAACATCTCTGAGCAATTATGTAGCATTTTCAAATCTATCAACACTGTTTGTCAATACATTATCAACTATATCAATTAATACAGTGTATGAAGCAGCCCGTGTTATAAATGTATCATCGCTGGTTACCTCTAGTATAATTGTAAATGGTAATTCAAACGCACTCGGTGGAGTCTACCCTACAATTGATATTATAGGAGCATTCCGTCTAAAGTCAGCACAGCCCCAGGGATTCTGGTTAGAAAATACAAATTCACAACCGTGTGAATTTGTATTCAAAGATTCATCGCAGCCATTTGTATATGCGTTCGGTGAACAATTAGGAACACGCGGGATGTTTTTCTATACAGGATTCGGTGATGCTATGAATATGGATTCAAACCGACGTGTTGGAATTAATAATGCGGGAACAAATGCATCATTCCAATTATACGTAAATGGAAATGCATTTGCAACATCGATCAGCACACCTCAACTACTCACATC
>Ga0209230_10000270_pt1 | contig 20027 bp, 20 predicted proteins | sample LakOntMetagenome_FD_187467 | JGI IMG/M metagenome (GOLD analysis project Ga0209230, IMG submission 187467) | Freshwater and sediment microbial communities from Lake Ontario - Sta 18 epilimnion Metagenome (SPAdes) (version 2) | ecosystem: Environmental > Aquatic > Freshwater > Lentic | place... | reverse complement strand
TGAACTTCTTAAAATGTTAGCAGAACATAAAAATGATTTGCTTCCAAGAGAAAGAGCACTCAAAAAGATTTGGGGCAGCGACACTTATTTTAACGGAAGAAGTATGGATGTGTACATTGCCAAATTACGGAAGTACCTAAAAGAAGATACACAAATCGAAATCGTTAACATCCATGGTAACGGATTTAGATTAGTAGCTCCTTAGTAAGTATTACTCAGAAAATAAATTGGGCTTAGCTGATAAGCCTGCTAAACGGCCAAGGTGTGTATACGCTTTGGCCGTTACTTCTCTACCCCTAGGCGTACGTTGTAAAAATCCTTCTTGAATTAAAAAAGGCTCATATACTTCTTCAAGTGTACCTGCTTCTTCACCAACTGCGGTAGCAATGGTGGTTAAGCCTACAGGTCCACCTTTAAATTTATCAATAATAGTAAGCAAAATGCGGTTATCCATTTCGTCTAAACCGTGCGCATCTACATTCAGTGCTTTTAATCCATGCTGTGTAATACCTAAATCAATTTTGCCGTCATTTAATACCTGTGCAAAATCTCTAACCCTGCGTAGTAATCCATTAGCTATACGAGGTGTGCCTCTACTTCTGCGCGCAATTTCAAATGCTGCGTCGGTATTTATTTTGGTATTTAAAATAGTAGCACTTCTTTCGATAATTTTTTGAAGGGTATCGGCCTGGTAATATTCGAGTCTGGATTTAATACCAAAACGAGATAATAATGGCGCCGTTAATAATCCTGATCTAGTGGTAGCACCCACCAGTGTAAATGGATTTAAATTAATTTGAACACTGCGCGCATTAGGCCCAGAATCAATCATGATATCAATTCTAAAATCCTCCATCGCAGCGTATAAATATTCTTCTACTACAGTGCTTAAGCGGTGGATTTCATCAATAAACAAAACGTCGTTGGGGCCTAAGTTGGTTAGTAAGCCAGCTAAATCACCAGGCTTTTCTATAACCGGGCCCGATGTTTCTTTAATATTTACGCCAAGTTCATTGGCCACAATACGGCTCAGGGTTGTTTTACCAAGTCCTGGAGGACCATGAAATAAAACGTGGTCTAATGCTTCGCCTCTAAGCTTTGCAGCCTTAATAAAAATAACCAGGTTTTCAATGAGTTGAGGTTGCCCCGAAAAATCATTGATTTCGGATGGACGAATGGCGTTTTCAAACTCCTTGTCTGCAGAAGTTAAATTAGAAGCATCGGTATTTAAATTGGCGTTAGACATGTTTCAAATCTAGTTAAAAAAGAGCAGTTCTACACTACCACATTAATCATACGACCTTTTACAAAAATGAATTTTTTAACAGGCTTTCCTTCCATCCACTTTTGAATGAGGGTGTCCGCTAATACTATAGCCGTTACTTCTTCTTCAGAAGCGTCGAGTGCAATAGAAATATTGGTACGTACTTTTCCGTTGATGCTTACTGGATATTCTTTCGAAGATTCAGTAACGTGCTTTGCATCAAAAACAGGGTAGCTCGCATCCAATATAGATCCTTCATTACCCGTAGCGGTCCATAACTCTGCAGCTACATGTGGCGCATAAGGCGTTAATAAAACAAGTAGTGGCGATAACACTTCTAATGATTTACATTTAATGTCTGCTAAATCATTTACGCAAATCATAAACGCACTCACTGCCGTATTAAAACTAAATCGCTCAGTATCTTCTTCAATTTTTTTAATGGTACGGTGTAAAATTTTTAAAGCTTCAGGACTAGCTGGTTCAGTGTTGTATACCGCTCCTTTTTCTTCATCAAAAAATAAGCGCCATAGTTTTTTAATAAAACGGTGTACACCTTCAATACCCTTGGTATCCCATGGTTTGCTTTGATCCACAGGGCCTAAAAACATTTCATACATTCTAAATGTATCGGCACCATATTTTTCTACCAAAATATCTGGGTTAACGGTATTGAATTTAGACTTGGACATTTTTTCAACCTCAACGCCGCAGATATATTTTCCGTTTTCCAATTCGAAACTTGCATTTGCGTATTCATTGTTGCGCCATTTTTTAAACGCTTCCATGTCTAATTCTACGCCGTCTACCATATTTACATCTACGTGTAGTTTGTCTACCTCCTTATCACCCACAAGTCCTGCAGATAAAAATACCTGGGTTCCTTTTTTACGGAAAACAAAGCGGCTACTTCCCTGAATCATGCCTTGGTTTAAGAGCTTTCTAAACGGCTCGTCAAATCCAATATGACCAAGATCAAATAAAACTTTGGTCCACATACGGCTATATAACAAATGCCCTACCGCATGTTCGGTGCCGCCAATATATAAGTCTACCTGGTTCCAGTAATCACTTACTTTGCGGTCACAAAATACATCCGTGTTGTGTGGGTCCATATAACGTAAAAAGTACCAGCTACTTCCTGCGTAACCCGGCATGGTATTGGTTTCCAGCTCTTTTTCTACCCATGCTGGAATATTGGCAAGCGGACCTTCGCCCTCCGGACCCGGACTATAAGAATCTACTGCTGGTAGTAACAAAGGGAGCTCCGTTTCATCTAATGCAACCGCTACCCCATTTTTCCATTGTACCGGAAAAGGCTCACCCCAATACCTTTGTCTACTAAAAGCCGCATCGCGCATTTTATAATTCACTTTGCGTTTGCCAATGCCGCGTTCTTCTAATTTTGCGAGTGCAATTTCGATGGCATCGCGCATCATAATGCCGTTTAAGAAATCACTATTAAATAATGGTGCATCTTTTGTTGAATTGGCTTCGTTACCATTATATGCATCTCCAATAATATTGGTGATCGGAATATTAAAATGCTGCGCAAATTTATGATCACGCTCATCGCCACATGGAACCGCCATAATTGCACCGGTACCATATCCTGCTAATACATATTCAGAAATCCAAATTGGAATTTGTTTACCATTAAATGGATTCACTGCAAAGGCGCCCGTAAAGCAACCCGATATTTTTTTCTCTGCTTGACGCTCTCTATCACTTCTGCTTTTTACGTACTGGATATAATTGTCTACCGCAATTTGTTGTTCTTTAGTTGTGATACTTGCAATGATTTCATGCTCAGGTGCTACCACCATAAAATCGACACCAAAAATAGTATCAGGTCTTGTGGTATACACGGTTAATGTGGCATCTGTATCGAGTGCCGCAGAAGCAATTTTAAAATCAATTTCGGCGCCATAAGATTTGCCAATCCAGTTGGTTTGCATTTCTTTCATGGCCTCACTAAACTCAATGGTATCAAGCCCTGACAAGAGCCTGTCTGCATAATCAGTAATACGCAAATACCACTGACGTAACTTCTTTTTTACCACCGGATGTCCACCTCTTTCACTCACCCCATTCACCACTTCATCATTGGCTAAAACAGTACCAAGTGCTTCGCACCAGTTGACTTCACCATGACCACAAAAAGCAAGACGGTATTGCATTAAAATTTGCTGCTGCTCCTGATTCGAATATGCCTGCCACTCAGCTGCCGTAAATTGAATGCTCGCATCTGAAGGACATTCATATTCCGCATTACCATTTTTTTCAAACGCGTTGATCAAATGTAAAATGGGCTCTGCCTTAGTTTTTTGTTTGTTGTAAAAACTATTAAATAGTTGTAGAAAAATCCATTGCGTCCATTTGTAATAAGTAGCGTCGCAGGTTCTAATTTCTCTACTCCAGTCGTAACTAAATCCAATATTATCAAGCTGCGCTCTAAACGTATCAATGTTTTTATGGGTGCTTACCGCTGGATGTACACCATGTTCAATCGCATACTGTTCTGCGGGTAAACCAAAGGCGTCATACCCCATCGGGTGCAGTATATTAAATCCTTTTAATCTTTTGTATCTACTAAAAATATCGGAGGCAATATACCCCAACGGATGACCCACATGCAGGCCAGCACCACTTGGGTAAGGGAACATATCAAGCACGTAATACTTGGGTTTTGAAGACTCGTTACTCACTTTATAGGCATCCGAAGCTTTCCAAGCAGCCTGCCATTTTTTCTCGATTGCACTAAAATTATATTCCATGTTTCAAGCCTCTTTGCTAGCCGTATACTTTACAACTATTTTTTACGTTATACTTAAGTGAAAATTGGTTCTATTTTGGACTGCAAAGGTAAGCCTTTAGCCATAAACACTACCTTTGAGCCCAGGCAGAAAAGCAGCGAAAGGACCGGATTTTACAAGAAATTGAATCTAAATAACCCCAATTTACCTGATTTACTATGACGGATAGTGCTAAAATGTCTTTGAAACGCAGCAAACCCAATTATATCTATAGTATTGTTGGCGTAGCCCTTGTACTACTTATTATGGGCATCATGGGCTGGTTTTTCTTAAATATCAATGCCGTAGGCAACACTTTTAAGGAAGATATTCGCGTAAGTGCCTACCTCAGAACCCTCAATAAAGACACCATTGGTCAAATTCAGGCTTTTATTGCGGAGCGCCCCTACACCAAAACGGTTACATACGTAAATAAACAATCTGCTCAGGCCATTTGGAACAAAGAAAATAGTGAAGACTGGGCTAAAATTTTGGATTCAAACCCACTTCCAGAAAGCATTGACTTTTATGCTAAAGCCGAGTATGTGAACCAAGATTCGTTGAGTAAAATAGCTACTGAACTTATGGCGCGTTATGGTAATCAACTTACCGACCTTCAATATCCAAAAAGTTTAGTGACCAGCCTCAACGAAAGGGCTTCCAAAATTGGGCTTATCTTTTTAGTAGTTGCCATTATTTTATGCTCTATTGTAATTATTAGCATTGACAATACCATCAGACTTGCCATGTTTAGCAACCGCTTTTTAATTAAAACCATGCAAATGGTGGGTGCTACCCGAGGCTTTATTATTAAGCCATTAACCATCAAAGCTATTATCAATGGCCTTATCAGCTCTGGCATTGCCATTGCCCTGGTATTTACCATCGTGAGCTGGGCAGAAAGCCAGTTCCCGCAACTAAAAGCCATTAGAGACTATCAACATACCTTACTTTTATATGGTGGTCTGATTTTAATGGGCGTTGGTATATCTGTATATAGTACACACCGAAGTGTGCTGAAGTATTTGAAAATGAAACTAGACGATCTTTATTAACGAACGCTTCTTATCTTCGATTTAAATACTTTTACAAAAACATATTATGAGTCAACAAAAAAATTCTTTACCTACTTTATTTACAAAATCTAATTACACCTGGATGCTCATTGGTGGTCTAGTAATTGCTATCGGATTTTATTTACTCAGTGGCGGTAAGAGTACTGACCCTGCTGTGTTTGATACCAAAGAAGTATATAGCACAACGCGTATTACTATTGCACCAATTGTAATTATACTAGGTTTTGTAATTGAGATTTACGCCATCTTTAAAAAAGCAAAATAAGCAGAGGCTTACCGCTTTTTCATCTAATTTATATTCATGCAATTATTTCAAGCAGTTGTTATTGCCATTGTAGAAGGCTTAACAGAATTCTTACCTATTTCTTCTACGGGGCATATGATTATTGCTAGCTCCTTACTTGGTATTGCATCTGATCCATTTACCAAACTTTTTGAAGTATGCATTCAACTAGGTGCTATTTTATCGGTAGTGGTACTTTATTATAAAAAGTTTTTCCCACTCACCAACTGGAAATTCTATATTAAATTATTAGTGGCCGTTACACCGGCACTCGCCATTGGATTTGTTTTATCAGATGCCATTGATGCGTTATTAGAAAGCCCTAAAACAGTTGCAGTAACCTTGCTATTAGGTGGTATTGCACTTCTATTTGTAGACAATTTATTTAAGGCGCCAATAGTAGAATCAGAAGAAAAAATCACTTTCAATAAAGGACTGATGATTGGATTTTGGCAATGCCTTGCACTCATACCTGGTATGAGCAGAAGTGCTGCTACCATTATTGGTGGTATGCAACAAAAACTAACCCGTAATGTAGCCGCCGAATTCTCTTTCTTTTTGGCCGTTCCAACGATGGCTGCTGCCACTGGTTATAAACTGCTTAAGGCTTATAAAACTACGCCAGATATCCTACTCAACAAAGAAAATCTAATCCTATTAGGGGTTGGTAATTTAGTCGCTTTTATAGTAGCGCTTCTAGCCATTAAATTTTTTATTGGATTCTTACAAAAGCATGGCTTTAAACTCTTTGGATGGTACCGCATCATTGCTGGTATTACGCTTCTTACACTTATCTACACGGGTATCTTAAAATAATTGGACGGCAGCTTTTGTTTTGTACTTGAAGCCCTTATCTTTAAGAAAATAAAAACGACTGCATGCAAACTGCACCCAAAAAAGTAATTAATGGTTGGGCCATGTATGATTGGGCCAATAGTGTATATAACCTAGTTATTACTTCTACCATTTTCCCTGCATATTACGAAGCCGTTACTGGCGATGGCAACGAAGCAACTATCGTTGACAAAATCAAAGTTGGCAATTACGAGTTTTCAAATACTGCTTTGTATAATTATATATTAGGCATCGCATTTGTTATCGTTGCAATACTATCTCCAATTTTATCTTCTGTAGCAGACTACAGAGGAAATAAAAAACAATTTCTACGATTTTTTTGCACCATGGGTTCCATCTCCTGCGCTTCCTTGTATTTTTTTGACAAGGACCATATCAATGGAGGATTGATATCTGTAATCATAGCATGTATTGGATTTTGGAGTAGCCTCGTATTTTACAACTCTTATTTGCCTGAAATTGCGGCACCAGAAGATAGAGACAGAATAAGTGCAAAAGGATTTATGATGGGTTATGTGGGTTCTGTATTGTTACAATTGATATGTTTTGTTTTTGTATTAAAACCAGCGCTTTTTGGCATAACAGTTGGCAAAGCTTCACAAATATCTTTTTTACTTGTAGGTATATGGTGGATAGGTTTTGGTTGGCTTGCCATTGGCCGGTTACCTGAAGGGCGAGGTGTTAAAGGCGCTCACACAAAAAACCTATTTACACAGGGTTACAAAGAATTACATAAGGTTTGGCTAGAACTTAAAACACAACCTACACTTAAACGTTTTTTAACCGCATTTTTCTTTTACAACATGGGTGTTCAAACAGTAATGCTAGCTGCTACACTATACGGCAAGAGTGAATTAAATATTCCTACCACCAATTTAATTTTAGCCATTTTAATTATCCAAGTAGTTGCAATTCCTGGTGCTAATTTGATGGCAAAAATGGCAACCAAATTTGGCAATTTTAATACATTAAAAATAGCGGTGGTTATATGGATTGGCGGTTGTATTATGGGATATTATTTACCCCGTAATAGTGTTGTTCCGTTTTACACTTTAGCCGTAGTAGTTGGATTTGTAATGGGGGGTATTCAATCTGTGAGTAGGAGCACCTATTCAAAATTAATGCCCGTTACACATGACACTACTAGTTATTTTAGTTTTTATGATGTTACAGAAAAAATTGCCATCGTAATTGGGATGTTTAGTTTTGGATATATCAATGAAATTACTGGATCGCAAAGAAATTCGGTTTTAGCCTTAACCATATTTTTTATTATAGGGTTTATATTGTTGTATAGGACTTCAAAACTGGAAAAGCATGCAACTGTATAGCATCAATGCTGGAAATTTTAAATTAGACGGTGGCGCCATGTTTGGTGTTGTGCCAAAAAGTATTTGGAACAGAACCAATCCTGCAGATGAAAACAATATGTGCAGTTGGACGATGCGCTGCCTACTTATACAAGACGGAGGCCGTTTAATACTTATAGACAACGGCATGGGCGACAAACAAGATGCTAAATTTTTTGGTCATTACTATTTACATGGAAATGATACCCTAGAAAAATCTTTAGCGAAGCATGGTTTTACGCCAAGTGATATCACGGATGTTTTTTTAACCCACTTGCATTTTGATCACTGCGGAGGATCCATAAAAAAAGACGGCGACAAATTAATTCCTGCTTTTAAAAATGCAAAATACTGGAGCAATGAAGCGCACTGGAACTGGGCTACCGTTCCCAATGAGCGTGAAAAAGCTTCTTTTTTAAAGGAAAATATTTTACCTATTCAGGCGTCGGGTCAACTATCATTTATAGATGCCCCTGCTACTCATTTTACAAGCAACGGTTTACTTAATAGCAGTTCTTTTACAAATAATATTGACATTCGGTTTGTGCATGGGCACACCGAAAAAATGATGCTACCTCAAATTCATTACAAAGGACATACCATTGTTTATATGGCCGATTTGCTGCCTTCGGTGGGGCATTTGCCATTACCGTATGTAATGTCTTATGATATGTTTCCGTTAACAACACTCACTGAAAAGAAATCTTTTTTACAAGAGGCTTTTGAAAAACAGTATGTGCTCTTTTTTGAACACGACGCTGTGCACGAATGCGTAAAACTTATACAAACAGAAAAAGGGATTAGAGCTGGCGAAGCCTTTAGAATAGCAGATTTATAGAGGGGGTGTTATAACTAGTTTCAAACCTACCTCGCTTTAACGAGCGAACTTAGAGGATAGCGGAGGTTTTTAAAACTCATCATATCCGCTTTAATACTTCCCACAATAATGGAACTTTCGATGCGTACCGGAATATGGTTTAAATCGTCGGTAACCCAGATGGTCATTTTTTCTCCTCCCTCAAACAAAGTTCCTTTGAGTAGTAAGGGCTTAAATTTTATAGCATTAAAACTGCCGTACTGCGTTTTTATACGCTCTTTGCCGAGGTATTTAATGTAGACATTGTAGACCTGATTGTCTAAAAATAAATTAAACGGAATTTTATCTTCTGGCTTGTATTTATTAAAATCAATATTGCGCAAATAATAGATAGAGCTCACAACATCCTGTACGCAATTGGGGATTTTAAATACACCCTCAGCACCTGTTGCCGTATTGAGCTTTTGATTGAAAACAATATTTTCTTGTTTCTTGTACGATCCTTCTTCAATATTTCTAACAAATTTAATGGGCTGCAAATGAAGCGTATCGATATAGGATTCGTAGCGGTCGCGCACTTTAAATATCCAATCGTACCTGCTATTTGATGTCCCAATACAAGTAACGTGGTAAGAAGGCGTCTCGTTTATTTTTTCTTGCGCTACCCCAAATTTTGCGGATCCGGCATTAATGTATAATCCAATTACCGAATAGTATAAGTTATAACTAATTTCTTCGCCGCTATTAAAAGCAAAATTTTTAATGCCACAAAAATCATCTCCTGCTTTTAATGGATGTACTAAAAACAAACAGATAAAACAGTAAGCTGCTATTTTTTTAATCATCTGATTTGAATTAAGAGCGCTTTCTAAAATATTGTAAACGTAATAATATCATGCCACCTAAGCAAGCGGGTATAATTAAATTTAACAGCCAAATGCCGCCTGCCGCCGCTAAAATTCCCATCGTATTTGAACTATACATGCCAAATAAAATCAAACTCACTTTCCCTCTAATACCTAATTCTGCTAGGGTTAAGGTAGGTATAATAGCGAGTATTAAAAAAAGTACCCCAGTTAGCGCCATGATTGTTGTGGGATCAATAAGAACACCGCACAATCTAAAAATTAACAAATATTGAAGTAAAAATACAAGGTACCGAGCGCTAGATATAAAAGAAAGTTCGAGTAATAAACGTTTAGGGATCGATTGTACCGATGTAATTAAAAAAACGTACTTAGAAAAAAAGGAGACCTTGGCTAGTTTATTTGCAAAAAACGGAATGGCCATATAACAAATAATAAACAAGCCAACCACTACAAACAAACTGCCATATAGCATAGATAATAAAGACGCCGATAAGTGAAGTTGATCCTGTAAGCCAATGCGTATATTAGGAAACAACCAAATAATTGCAATCAAACCAGCAATGAGAGTAACTAAGAGTTGACTAGCGCTTGCTACAAAAGAAAGCACCACGCCTTTTAAGCGGTTACCATCAGATAGTAACATTGATTTGCCAATTGATTCTCCCACTCTATTAATGCTAGAAAATGAAACCGCCTGCCCTGTTAAAATAGCCGCATACGCTGCCTTAAAAGAAAGTGGCTCTAACTTATTTGTTAAACGCTTCCATTTAAATGCTTCTAGACCCCAATTAAACGCTGTTAATAAGGTTATGCTAAGTAAGTGCCAAAAAGCAGTGGCCACTGGTATTTGTTGCAATGAGTCAATAAAACTGGGCAGCTGTTTTTGTTCACTTATTTGATGATAAATAGAATAGCATAGCCATACAAATATGATGGGGGCCAACAGGTACTGAACAAATATGTTTATTTTCTTTTGCAGTGCTAGCAGCATTTAAATGACTCAAAAAAGCTTGTAGAGCAAAAGTAGGTAGAATCTCAAAGGAAGCTTGTAATTTCACATCAAATTGAAAAAAGATCAGATCATATTAGGCATTGATCCCGGCACCCAACTTATGGGATACGCCCTCTTGCGCATTACAAATAGCACGCCGCAAGTGATACTGATAGATGCTTTAAAACTAACCGGGCAAAAAGATATTTACGCCCGCCTCGAAATGATTCATACCAAGGTTGTAGAACTTATTAAATTATATCAACCTACCACTTTTGCTATTGAAGCTCCCTTTTTTGGAAAGAATGTACAAAGTATGCTTAAGTTAGGAAGGGCTCAGGGTGTAGCGATTGCCGCAGCCATGCAAACGGGGCTCTCTGTTACTGAGTACGCACCTAAAAAAGTAAAACAATCGATTACCGGAAACGGTAATGCAAGTAAAGATCAGGTTTGGCAAATGCTACAACGTACACTTCAAATAGAAGTAAAGCCACAATACTTTGATGCTACGGATGCCCTTGCAGTTGCACTTTGCCATTACTACCAGAGCTCATCGCCGTTAGCAGCAGCTAGTGGAAAAGGATTTAAAGGATGGGACGATTTTATTGCAAAAAATCCAGGAAAAGTTAAACTATAAAATAGGCTTGACTGCTTATAAAGCAGCTACAATTTTACTTTGTACTAGCGCCAATAATTCAGGCGTTACCTTTATTTTTTCTTTGGTGAAATTGATATCGTTAGCGTTATTAATAGGCATTAAATGAAGATGCGCATGTGGTACTTCAAGCCCTACAACACTCATACCACAACGGTTACAAGGAAATGCTTTTTCGATAGCTGTAGCTATTGGTTTTGCAAACAGTAATATTTTTTGCAGGTAGTTATCTGATAAATCAAAAAACTTATCGGTTTCATTTTTAGGAACAATGAGTACATGCCCTTCCACTAACGGAAACACGTCTAAAAAGGCATAAAAGTTTTCGTCTTCCAAAATTTTGTAAGAAGGAATTTCTCCAGCAATGATTTTAGAAAACAAAGTCATACAGTACAATTAAACGGTGATGTTATCTACCCTGAATTTTAAAACTCCAGCAGGTGTTTGAATTTCTGCTATTTCTCCCACAACTTTACCCATCAAACCTTTTCCAATTGGAGAAGTGCCTGATATTTTTTGTGCTTTTAAATCTGCTTCTTTTTCACCAACAAGTTGATAGGTGACCGTTTTTTTAGTGGCCATATTGGTTATAGTCACTTTGGTAAGGATGGTTACTTTACTGGTATCAATTGTTTTGGTGTCTACAATTTTAGCATTGGCAATCACGCCTTCTAGTTGCTTGATTTTTGCTTCAAGCATACCCTGCGCTTCTTTTGCCGCATCATATTCTGCATTTTCTTTTAAGTCACCTTTCTCTCTCGCTTCACCAATGGCTTTAGAGGCCGCAGGACGGTCTATAGACTTCATTTTTTGTAACTCTTCGCGCATTTTTTCAAATGTCTCCATCGTTACATACATATTCGTATCACTCATATAGTAAGCTTTAAGTTGGATAAAAAAAGACAACGCCACATTTGACTGCAGCGTTGGACGTCAAAAATAATTAATTTAATTAGATTCCAAGCTTGTCAAGTACAATTTTTGCCATTAAATAGAAGGCTTCATGACTATAACCGGCAATATGAGGGGTAATGATCACATTAGGCTGGTTACAAAGCCAGTCTAACTGCAGTTTTTCTACCTCGGAGTGAGTGCCTAAGTGTTCATTTTCTAGCACGTCTAAACCAGCGGCTTTTATTTGCCCATTTTTTAAGGCCGAAATAATAGCGGCAGTATCAGCTACTTTACCCCTACAAGTATTGATAAAATACGGCGATTTTACAAGGCTTGCAAAAAAAGAGGTAGAGGCGTAATGATGTGTTTCGGTGGTTAATGGCAAATGCAAACTCACCACATCGGCGTTTGCAGAGAGTGTAGCAAGATCTACAAATTCAATATTTGCTAAATCCGTTTCCTGTTTGTATTTATCGTGCGCCATTATTTGCACACCAAAGGATTGAAGCCTAGTTGCAAATGCATTTCCTGTATGACCCATTCCAATAATGCCTACTGTTTTTCCAAAAAGTGCATCGGCCCTATTGGCGTCTCTAATCCACATGCCATTTTTTACTTCTGCAAAACTAGCACTCACTTTGTTCATGAGATTTAGTAAAAGCGCTATCGCATGTTCACCTACTGCACCAGCGTTACCTTCTGGACTACTTACGCAAATAATATTTTTAGATGCTGCAAACTTCGTGTCTATTAATTCCATACCACTTCCAAGACGCGCTATCCATTTGAGCGCAACTGCTTTTTCAAGTAAGGCTTGATCAATTTTGATACGCGTGCTTACCACAAGCCCGGTAGCCGTAGAAATGGTATTAGCTAGTTCATTGTAGGCAACCGCTTCAGACAATACAACTTCGAAACCCTTGTCCTGCAAGCGTTGTGTCAAATAAGGATGAGCCGGTGCGGTGATAATTACAATAGGTTTCACAAGTTACATTTATTTCATTTTAAATGTGAGTGCTGCAAAATCTGCTACACTTAACTGCTCTGGTCTTTTGGTAAAAATTTCTTCTTGTAAGGTTTCGGGCGTAAACATTCCTTTTAATGGATTGCGTAACATTTTTCGGCGCTGACCAAATGCTGCTTTTACAACGGCAATAAATGATTTTTCCGAGCGCATATCTACCACATCATTTCGGCGTGTTAATTTAATAACACCACTATCCACTTTAGGTGGTGGATTAAATGATTCGGGAGGTACATCAAATAAATATTCGGCGTGGTAATACGCTTGCACGAGCACACTTAAAATACCATAGTCTTTATTGCCCGGCCCAGATACAATACGCTTGGCTACTTCTTTTTGAAACATACCAACCATCACGGGCACTTGGTCTTTCCACTCTAGTACACGAAATAATATTTGAGAAGAAATATTATACGGAAAATTGCCAACCACCGTAAATGGTTCTAAAAAAGGAGGCGCACAATCTAAAATACTTTCATGTACAATTTTACCAATTATAGAAGGGTAAGTTTTTTCGAGATACGCTACTTTTTCGTCGTCTAATTCTACAGCTTTAAAATCGAGTGCCGGCTTTTGTAAAATATATTTTGTGATGGCACCAGCACCAGGCCCAACTTCTACAAGGCGCTCACAGTTTGGAATGGCGTCCACAATGGAAAGACAAATTTTTTCGTCTTTTAAGAAGTGCTGACCCAGCGATTTTTTGAGTGTATATTCCACCTTGCAAAAGTAAGCAATTCTAAGGCGTAAGTGATAGTTGGCCTCGTAAGTACGCTTAACCCATAAACATGCGATTATTGGGTCAAATATTCGTAATTTTATACTCTAAAACAGCCCGGATGAGTATTGAGACGCAAAAACCAATCATAGGATTTTCATGTGGTGACCTAAATGGCATTGGATTAGAAATTATCCTTAAAACGCTTTCCGACAGCCGTTTACTTGATTTTTGCACGCCGGTTATTTTTGCCAGTAGTAAAAGCGTCAATTTTTACCGCAAAAGCTTACCTGAATCTAACTTTAGCTATGCAAGTGGCAGAGACTTTTCTAAACTCAACCCAAAACAAATAAATATCTATTCTTGCTGGGAAGAGGAAGTAGTGATCACGCCTGGTCAGCTCAATGAAATTGGTGGTAAATATGGACGTTTATCTTTAGAAGCCGCCGGACAGGCATTAAAAGATGGTCATATTGATGGACTAGTTACAGCGCCTATTCATAAAAAAAATATTCAATCAGAAACGTTTAACTATAGTGGGCATACCCCGTATTTAAAAAACTTGTTTGGCACCAAAGACGTTTTAATGTTTATGGTTGCCGAAAATTTACGCATCGGACTACTTACCGAGCATGTTACGATTGCTGAAGTCAATAAATACATTACAGTAGAAGGCATCATGAGTAAGTTAAAAATGATGCACGCCAGTTTACAACAAGACTTTAGTATTGACAAACCAAAAATTGCTGTACTAGGCCTTAACCCACACGCCGGTGATGAAGGTCTTATTGGTAAAGAAGAACTTGAAATTATTAAACCTGCCATTGCAGAAGCACGTAAAAACAACATGCTTGTATTTGGCCCTTATAGTGCTGATGCATTTTTTGCAAGAGGCCAATATGAAAAGTTTGATGCTGTACTTGCGATGTACCACGACCAGGGACTCATTCCATTTAAATCACTTGCCATTGGAGAAGGTGTAAACTTTACGGCTGGATTAACGGGTGTGAGAACCAGTCCAGACCATGGCACTGCATTTGATATTGCAGGTAAAGGCATTGCTGATCATAGCTCTTTTGTAGCAGCTACTTTTGAATGTATCGAAATCATAAGAACCAGAAAAGGCTACAAAGAAATGCGCATCAATCCACTGCGCAAAAGAAGTGCTCGTATGCTTGCTGGCGCAGTAGATGAAAGAATTGAAGAGCAGTAATTAATTGAATACAGCCGCAGGTATACCTTTGTTAACGCTATAGTTTTTATAGCTAATTTCTACACGACCTTTTTTATTTTTTAGTTGTTGCGCAGCAGAAAGTGGCTTGCTATCATCTTCAAACTCTAAAGTAATGCCTTTAGGTAATTTGTAGTTTTTAGTATTGAATTCAAACACCACTTTATCAGGCAAGCCGTAATTACTATACGCCCCATAATTCATAAGCATGGTATAAGTACCGTTTTCTTTAGTGGTTGTAATGGCTTTTTCGATTAAACTTTCTTTTTCGTTGATGTACAACGTACTTATAACTACATCACTCGTTTCTTCGTTGGGAAGTAATTTTACTACCCTTAATTTTTTGGTGCCAACATCTTGTACGCCCGCATCAATAGTGGTATAGTTTGAAGAAGCAATGAGTGAACTCAAATTAACAGAAAGCCCTCCTTTAGGAAGCAAAGAAATGCCGCCTTCTTTTTTGATTTTAAACAAGTTGGGCTTCTTAAAGTAAATTTTAATCTTTCCTATCGGTGCTTTAATAAATGCAATATCCGTTTTCATGACACCGGTAGCTTCGTAATTATCTACAAGCTCCAATTTTGCCTTAACTTTTTTAATGAGTTGCGAGGCGTCCTGCGCTATAGCAAGCGTTGCACAAAAAACAAACAAAACCAACAAACTACACTTTTTCATACATGAATATTAACTAAGGATATCTTTTTTTCTAAACACAAGTAAAGTGGCAACAAAAAATCCAATGGTATGTGCCACCAGCACTAGCGAAGCTTTAATTATTTTTTCAGGATTTTGAATACTCCCAATAATGGCTTCGTTGGAGGCATTTACTTTTATATCAAAAAACTCTTTCCAGCCTATCATATGCGTTGTAAACAAATAAGGTTTTATGATATTGAATATGGGAATATTAAGCGTGCTTAATATGGTAAAAAATACAATCACGCTCATGGTTGCAACAATGGGACCTATCGAATTTTCGGCAAACACAGATAAGAAAAACCCAAGTGCCGCAACGGTTGTCATGGCGAGTGCCGCAAAGCCAAAGGCACCAATATACCGCCAAAACACATCCGACTCTTTTAATAAAACCACATAGCTGGTTTTTAATAAAAACATATCATCGGTGCCAAATAAAAGCATGCTTCCAAATAATGCCAAAATCGCAAGCCAAACGAGTAGCATTAAAGTGTATATAATAGCAGCAATAAATTTTGCGAGTAATAACGTAGTACGGCTATACGGTTTAATTAAGAGTAATCGCAGCGTGCCCATATTGGCTTCACCAGAAATCATATCGGCGGCAATTAGGGCAATTAGTAGCGGCACGTGCACGAGCAGTAATTGAAGCATCACATAACAAACCAGGTAGCCATTTAAAATTTTACCATCAATTTCAAGTGAACTGCTTAAATCGTTTAGCATAAAATCGAGGTAGCTTTTGCCATCTAATTTTAAGCCAAACTGAATGATACCAATAAGTGCAGCCACTGCTCCAAAAGCGATATAGGTTCTTGGACGCTTAAATATTTTATACAATTCTACCTGAACTAGACTAAACATAAGATGGCGTTGAAGTGATACGTAAAAAATAATCTTCCAAAGAATGCATGGGTTTTACAGATAACACCCCAATACCCATTTCAACTAAATTTTTATGTAAAGTAGGGAGCAATTTTTCGTCGAGCTGCATACATATTTCTTTATCCGAAGAGCGGTCTATCAGTACATGACTCGCCCAGTTTGTTTGCATAAGCTGCTTTGTAGCCTCAATGTTATTAAGTGTTTGAATGGCTACCACAGTTTTACTCTTGTCAAATAAATCTTTACTATCGCCCTCCACTAATTTGCAGCCTTTATCTATAATAATAAGCCTTGTGGCAACCTGTTCTATTTCAGATAACAAGTGAGAAGAAACGAGTACCGTTTTCCCTTGTACTCGACTAAGTTGTAAAATTAAATTTCGAATATCCGCAATACCTTGCGGATCCAATCCATTGGTAGGTTCGTCAAGTAAAATAAGTTGAGGATCATTTACCATGGCCATGGCAATGGCAAGTCGTTGTTTCATCCCTTGCGAAAAAGTGCGGACCAAATCATGTGCTCTTGCAGCGAGTCCAACAACATCTAATTCATGTAATAGTTGCAGTCTGGTTTTTGATACGCCACTTAATGCAGAAAATATTTTTAAGTTTTGATACGCCGTTAAGTATTCATACATCGCTGGCTTTTCTATAACAGCACCAACATTTTGCATAATAGCAGCCCTGTTGGCTTGTAGTGGCATACCAAAAATTTCGATACTACCACTGGTTGGTGTTATCAGCGAAAGAAGCATACGAATGGTGGTGCTTTTGCCCGCTCCATTTTGACCTAAAAAGCCATACACATCTCCTTTATTTACAGAAAATGATAAATCATTGACTGCTGTAAATTGATGCCCAAATTTTTTGGTGAGACCCTGCACTTGTATAACTGAAGACATACTATAATAACAAACAAGTAGCCAAGATGTTCGGAAATAAAAAAGCCCCCACAAACGTGGAGGCTTTTAAAAATATAGACAGTGCTATTATTTGTATTGAGGCATTAAACCTTTAGCTAATTCAACCATTTTGTTAAGGCCATCTTCAGGTAAATCTCCTTTCTTGAAGGCAGCTAAAACTTCAGGTAATTTGTTTTCCATTTCCATTAAGAAATGAGCTTCAAATTCTTTTACATTTTTAACAGCTACTTCACGAAGTAAACCTTGTGTACCTAAGTAAATGATCGCAACTTGCTTTTCTACGGTAAATGGCGTGTACTGAGCTTGCTTTAAGATTTCTACGTTACGTGCACCTTTGTCAATTACAGATTTAGTAGCAGCATCAAGGTCTCCACCAAATTTAGAGAAGGCTTCTAACTCACGGTATAAAGCTTGGTCTAATTTAAGGGTACCTGCTACTTTTTTCATTGATTTAATCTGTGCATTACCACCCACACGACTTACAGAGATACCTACGTTAATCGCTGGACGAATACCTGCGTTAAATAAGTTACCTTCTAAGAAAATCTGACCATCGGTAATAGAGATTACGTTGGTAGGGATATATGCAGAAACGTCACCCGCTTGTGTTTCGATAATTGGAAGTGCCGTTAATGAACCACCACCTTTTACCAAATGCTTGATAGAAGCAGGTAAGTCGTTCATGTTTTTTGCAACTTCATCGTTTGCGATAACTTTTGCAGCACGCTCTAATAAACGGCTATGCAAATAGAATACGTCACCAGGATATGCTTCACGTCCAGGAGGTCTTCTTAAAAGTAATGATACCTCACGGTAAGCAACTGCTTGCTTAGATAAGTCATCAAATACAATTAAAGCAGGTCTACCGGTATCACGGAAATACTCACCAATAGCAGCACCCGCAAATGGAGCATAGAATTGTAATGGAGCTGGATCCGCAGCAGGAGCAGCAACAATGGTTGTATACGCCATGGCACCATTGTCAGCTAGGGTTTTCATAACACCAGCAACAGTAGATGCTTTTTGACCAATTGCTACATATATACAATATACAGGCTTGCCTGCATCGTAAAATTCTTTTTGATTGATAATGGTATCAACGCAAATGGCAGTTTTACCAGTTTGACGGTCACCAATTACGAGCTCACGTTGACCACGACCTACCGGAATCATCGCATCAATGGCTTTGATACCTGTTTGTAAGGGTTCTTTAACTGGCTCACGATAAATTACACCTGGCGCTTTACGCTCAAGTGGCATTTCATATAATTCGCCAGCAATTGGACCTTTACCATCGATAGGCTCACCTAATGTGTTGATTACACGACCAACAACACCTTCACCTACTTTGATAGAGGCAATCTTACCAGTTCTTTTAACTTTTGCACCTTCTTTGATAGAGCCGCTTTCGCCCATCAATACCACACCCACATTGTCTTCTTCAAGGTTAAGGGCAATGGCTTTGGTTCCATTTTCAAATTCTACTAGTTCACCACTGCGTACGCCGTTAAGGCCATATACACGGGCAATACCGTCTCCCACTTGTAATACGGTACCTACTTCCTCTAAATCAGCACTTGCATTAAAATTGCTTAGTTGCTGTCTGAGTATCGCTGATATTTCATCGGGTTTAATGTCGGCCATGATATTCTATTTATAAATGATGATTTGTTATTGTTTATTTCATTTGCGGAACATATAAGTTCTGCTGAAATTGTTTTTTAATATCTCTTAAATCTCTAACTACACTTGCATCTACTAAGTTGTTATCAAACTCAAGCACAAACCCACCAATTAATGAAGGATCTACTTTTGATTCTAATTCTACACTTGCAAATGAATGTGCTGTTTTTACTTTTTGCGCAATGGCATTTTGTAAATCAGTACTTACTTCTACAGCAGTAGTGAGTGTAACTTTATGAATGTCTTTTAAAGCATTGTATTGTTCTACAAATGCAGTTGCTATTTCAGGCAAATCACTTTCTCTTCCTTTTCTAACAAGTAGGTTATTAAAAGAAGCCGTAAGTTCACTAACCTTTCCAGTAGTAACTGCTGTAATAATGCTATTTTTTTGATCGGCCTTAATAATTGGGCTACGCAAAAGATTTACAAATTCTGCACTAGCCGTACATACTGCCTGCAAATATTTCATGTCTGCATAAGCTGCATCTAACTGCCCTTTTTCAATGGCTAAGTCTAATAAACTTTTTGCATACCTGCTTGCTAATCTTGGATTGGGCATTTTGCTTAGTTTAATTTAACGCCTTCAGCTAATTCGTTGATATACGATTCTTGTGCCGCTTTGTTGCTTAGTTCTTTGTGTAACACTTTTTCAGCTACTTCAATAACAAGCGCACCAACTTGATTTTTTACATCCGTTAATGCTGCGTTTTTTTGTTGATTGATGGCAACTTGTGCATCAGCAACAATAGCATCGTACTGCGCTTTTGCTTTTTCTTTAGCCTCTGCAACCATTTTGTCAGCGGTTTCTTTTGCTTCTTTGATTAAAGTAGCTCTTTCTTCACGCGCCTGTGCAAGTAAAGCCTCGTTTTCTGATTGCATCGCTGCTAATTCAGATTTCATTTTATCGGCCTTTGCTAAAGCATCTTCGATACCTTGCTCACGATCATTGATCGCTTTTAAAATAGGTTTCCATGCAAATTTTCCAAGAACTACGAGTAGTAAAAGGAATGCAACGGTGTT
>Ga0209230_10000269_pt1 | contig 20027 bp, 23 predicted proteins | sample LakOntMetagenome_FD_187467 | JGI IMG/M metagenome (GOLD analysis project Ga0209230, IMG submission 187467) | Freshwater and sediment microbial communities from Lake Ontario - Sta 18 epilimnion Metagenome (SPAdes) (version 2) | ecosystem: Environmental > Aquatic > Freshwater > Lentic | place... | reverse complement strand
GCATGGCATTGCTTTGGAGAAGCATCTTCTGGATAGAGACCTGGTCACAATCGCAATACTTTTTCACTTGAAATTGGCAGACATCCATGAGGTCGTCGGGTTGATAATGATTTTCCAACATTTCATAAATATATTTCAACCGAATGGGAAGCGCTTGATCTTGAAGGTAACGCCCTTTATAGATCAGAATATCGTTGATCAAGAAGACCCATTGTTGGTTTTTATCTTTGACCATTTCACCTTCAATAAGTGTATTTTGGAAGACTTCTTCGGCGAACTGGCCTTTCGTCAGAATGATACGAGGTTTTTGGTATCCGGGCTGGACTTTTTTATCAATATACATAATTTGTTGCACATCTTCGTATTTGGTAAAATAGACGAAATATGGGTTTCCATTGGAACGCAGACTAGCCCAATGGGGAATGGTCTGGACATATTTAAATTGCTGATCATCCAGTTTAAACCAATGTTTTTGTAGAATACGTAGATGATACTTCTTCTCTAGTTCGTCTAGAATCCAGTCTTTGGCATCTGAACATTTAATATTAAATGCGATGCGGTCACAAAAAGAAATGATTCCAGTATGCATAGCGGCGTATTGCTTCTCCTAGAAGTATCTTCAACTTTTTATTCTTTATTTTGTCATTTTTAAATGGATTAGGGTAGAGATAGCTTCCAGTGTATTGCGAATGGCCATAAATTCATGCGGTTTGGACTCTGGATAGAGTTGGGCATATTCACCAATTGCATCCAGTGTGCTTATAGTAATGGTATCGTTATTCACATTTGTGATAGAAGATGACCAGGTAATTGGTTTATCAAAGTCCGGCTCGTCATCTGCCGTCATATCCACGTCTGGGTATGTAGTAAAACGGTCTCTATCGTGTAGAAAGGTATCCCCATTGGTATCGTAAATGATTTGAATCAAGGTTATATTACGTATAATTATTTTATCACCCGCTTTGATTTCAATGACCCATTTGAAATGGTCATATACGATATGGGTGTTTGGATTGCCGAATGAACAATAGGGTCCATCTTCAAAGGGATACTCGGGCACCAATAGCTCTAGCGGATAGGTTTCAAGGGGTTTGAAAAGAGAGTATATACTGTTCATGAATGGGTAACTCATTTGATAAAGATAAAGATAGGGATATTTTTAAGTCATTAGTCAGTGTAGGTAGGAAACCGAATTCTTGGCATAGCAAATGGGGATGTTCGCGATGGGCAGATCCTTAGACATTTCCCGAGAAGGAGGGCAGCAGCCAATCGGTTTCAGGGGATAATCCATCTTGATTTCATTCGGGATACTGGGGAAATAGGTTTGGAACATACGCTCTTTCTCCGTTACTTCATTGGCCGCAGCCGTCTTGATGGCTTCCTCTTCCTGCGCTTTAAGGTCAGCTGTCTTGATAATGGTCGGGTAATAAATCGGACGAGGACCGGCTTTTACCACCAACATATAAATCACTAGAATTGCCACAATTAGAATTGTAACCGCTACAATATACATCTTCTTTACTATTATGAAATATTTTTACAGCGCAGCTTTAATAGCGGCAATGTTTGCCCCTACAATCTTTTGAAATAGGGTCCCTTTTTTGAAAATTAGAATCGTGGGGAAGGCCGTTATTTCATAGGCCGACATTACTTCATTGACGACCTGTTGGACGGCGACATTTTCGTGATCCCCATTAACTTTTAGCACTGTTACACCGGTCAATTTCTCTAGTTGAGGAGCGAGCATTTTACAGGGGCCACACCAGGATGCATAGAAATCTACCAGAATGGTTTCACCTGAAGAAATATGCGATAGCAATATGGCTTTAATATTGATCTCTGAAATGTCTAGCATTCTATTATATAAAAACTATAAAATCTGTTTAAACCCTTTTTCATAAAGATATATTAAGATGCTTGTATTGGAGGGAATTCTCCTTAGTTTATGTTTTATATGTTGTTACGATACATATGAAAATTGTTATAAGAAAGCCTATATGAAAAGGGTCATGGAAATTGATATAGATAGCATTGCCCCTCTGAACAATACGGATACGGAAGAGCCTTGTCCGATTTGTTTGGAGCCATTAGATACCTTACGCTACAAGAGACGGACTGTATGCGGCCATACCTTTTGTTCAGAGTGTCTGTGTATATGGCTAGAGAAGAAACCCGTCTGTCCATTATGCAATGAGGTATTTTGATTGTTTGAACCATTCTACTGTTTCATGAATCCCTTTATAGAGGTCTGTAAAGTGCATAGAGGCAAACTGAGAGTGTGGGCAAACGGTTTTCTTGTATTGTCCGTCGGCAGCGGTCGTATCAAATACAAGTGCCCCTTCATAATCAAAACATTTAGCTACATAGCATGCCACTTGAGCAATGGTCACTTGCGCTTCTACTGGGGGAGAACATATGTAGCGTCCGGATGTTTCACATTGGTGTGTCGCCCAGAGGATCATCTTGGCCAGATCTCTGCTATGAATAAATTGCCTTATAGGGGTTCCGGTGCCTTTTACCACAAAAGGCATATTGTTTTGTTTGGCCAGATAACACCGATGGATAAGTGCAGGCAACACATGTGCATTCTCTAGATGAAAATTATCGTGTGGACCATATATATTGGTTGGAATCAAACAAATACTTGTAATGCCGTGAGCACTGGTAAGAATGCGACTATGAACATCCAGCATTCTTTTTGCATATGCATAGCCTTCGTTGGAGGAATGGGGTGGGCTAGCATGAAGCACGTCCTCTGTCAGAGGTTCATAGCCATCTGGAAAGATACATGTAGAAAGCATACTGATGACCTTTTTAACCTTATGTATGCGGGAATATTTCAATACAAGTGTATTCATGAGTATATTATCTTCATACATTTCAGCGGGTTGATTCATATTCTTGAATAATCCCCCAACGTTCGCAGCTAAATGAATGACTATCTCTGGATGATAACATTCAAATATAGTGCGCACATCTTCTTCCCATGTAAGATCGCCGGCCTTAGAGGAAAGGAATACCCAATCACTTATATGTTTATTACCTATCTCGCTCTGTAAGGCATTACCGACGAGCCCACTCGCACCAGTGACGAGAACTTTCATTTAAGAATTTAGAAATATTTATGTTTAAATGAGAAAGATAGCCTTTATTACGGGAATCAATGGTCAAGATGGTTCTTATCTGAGTGAATTGCTACTGGAAAAGGAATATTATGTGTATGGTATTATTCGTCGCATGTCGCTTATGAATACAGAACGCATTGACCATCTACTAAACCATCCAAATTTTACACACTTCTATGGAGATGTGACAGATGCGACCAACATGTTTCAGATATTGACTAAAATTTATATGAAGCATATGACGGCAGATATAGAAGTTTATCATTTGGCAGCGCAGAGTCATGTCAAGGTATCCTTTGAATTACCAGAATATACGGCGGAGGTAGATGCGATTGGCACCTTGCGACTATTGGATGTGTGTAAGTCTATCAAAGAAACGTATCAATTGCCGAAAGACAGACTAAAGATATATATTGCTTGCACCTCTGAAATGTTTGGCGGCGTGCTGGAGATTCCACAGAATGAGCGGACACCCTTTAATCCACGTTCGCCCTATGCCATCTCAAAACAGTTTGCTTTTTATATTGGAAAGAATTATCGGGAAGCGTATGATATGTTTATAAGCAACGGTATTCTCTTTAACCACGAAAGCCCGCGGCGCGGATTCAATTTTGTAACGCGTAAAGTGACGCTAGGAATTGGTAAAATTTTAAAAGGAAAGAATGAACATATTCAGATGGGTAATATTGATTCGGTAAGGGATTGGGGGCATGCCAAGGATTTTGTCAGGGCAATGCATCTAATGCTACAGCATAAAGAGCCGGATGATTTTGTTATTGCCACTGGTGAAACGCATTCGGTAAGAGTGTTTATTGAAAAGGCCTTTGCGATAAAAGGGATGTATATTACCTGGTGTGGAGAGAAGGGTTCAGTGGAAGAGACAGGAGTTGATCAGAATGGTATTGTCCGGATTCGGATAAATGAGAAGTATTTTCGCCCCACAGAAGTATCCTATCTTCAGGGAGATGCGACCAAAGCGGAAGCGCTATTGGGATGGAAACCAGAATATTCATTTGAGGCGCTTATTCGCGAAATGGTAGCCACCGATACGGATACACATTTATTACATGAAATATGAGGATAAATAAAAAAATTGAAAATGAAATTAAACGTTATATTAGGAAATCTTACACACAAACGCTAACTCTAACGCTATGGATACCGTTGCTCCCTACGAGATCTACCTGACGGATAGCAACGAGCGCATGGGCGTCTTTAGGAACTATAAGACGGGTGGGACTTACACAGCGCCCTACGAGGGAAAGCTGGTGAATGCGAACAGCTACGACCTGGGCGACATGGTTGAGTTTGAGAGCAACATCTGGGGATGGCAGGAGGGGCAGGTGGTCCGGATTTCTATCTGCCCGACGGTGAAGGACGAATATGAACTGGAGTTTATGCTGGAGGACGGCACCTTGAAGCGCGAGTATGTGGAGGGACAGTTTCTGTAGCCAGCGAGCTACACGATTAACTTCAAAATATAAATAAAAACTTTTAAATTTTATAAGAGATAGATGAAGTGGGTATTTATAACAGCGGCAACGGCAGTAGCAATAGCAATATTTTTAGCTTTTGTGATTGGTCGGCGCGTCCGTCAGGAAACATTTGTGGGTGGGGCGGCTTCCGCTAGCGATCCACCGAAGGAATTCCCCAACCTTTTAACGAAAGAGGAATGCCGTCAGTTGATAGATATAGCTACAAAGAAAGGGTTAGATAGCAGCCCTGTCTGGAAGAATGAAGGGGATGGAGGCAGCTATGCAGATACAGCCTCTCGGAGTAGCCAACAGGTCTGGTTTGGAGATGAAGAAGATGCCCTAGTGAAAAAGGTTTCTAAAATCTCCCAACGCTTAACCGGATTCTCTCTGGACAAACATGAGAAATTACAAGTAGCACATTATCAGAAAGAAGGCAAATTCAATGAGCACTTTGATGCATGTATAAATGGCAAAGACAGCGCCAACTGTAAGGCGATGAATCACAATGCGGGTCAAAGACGCACCACGCTGATCATATATTTAAACGATGATTTTGAAGGGGGTGAAACTGAGTTTGTGACAACGGGTCAAAAAATAAAGCCGGAGACAGGTAAGGGTTTATTGTTTTGGAATACAGATGACGCCGAAGAAGTGATTCAGTCTTCTAAACATCGCGGCAATCCGGTGCTATCTGGTGAGAAATGGATCTGCACTAAATGGACACATCCACACACCTTTCGTTAATGGGTCGCGGCACCGGCGGCTTTAAATACCTTGACTGCCCGCGCACTGGCTTCTTTGTGGTCAATGACAGGGGCCGGATAGGAAGTAAGGCCTTTATATTTTTCACGCACCACCGGATCAAACCATTTGTGTATATCTTTGGCCGGCACATCCTTTAATTCGGGCACCCAATGCTTGATATAGGTGGCCTCTTTGTCAAATTTATTGGATTGAATGAATGGGTTAAAGGGAGGTCTAAAATAGGGGACCGCATCTGCGCCGGTGGAAGAGGCGAACCCCCAGCCCGCGGTATTGCTATAAATATCGGCATCTACCAGGTGCGTATAATAGTATTTTAATCCCCAGCGCCAGTCAATTAAGAAATACTTACTGAGCACCGAGGCACATAGCATTCGGACGCGATTATGTTGATGCCCGCTGACATTTAATTCCCGCATTCCAGCATCTACTAGGGGATATCCGGTCAGCCCCGCGGCCCATTGATTAAAAAGGTGCTTATCGTAAGACCATGGGATGGCTTTGTCCAGGGCCGCGTGCAAAGCCGTGCCCCTTTGTAGCTCTGGGTGTAGGGCATATATTTTCAAATAAAAATCTCTAAAGACGAGTTCTCGGATGAGCCCATGTTCTTTACCAAAGAGTTTTACGATGGCCCAATACATTTCTCGGATGCTCACGGTGCCAAATTTTAGATGAGCCGACATCCGAGAAGTTTTTGCCAAGGCGGGGAAGTTGCGACCCTCTTCGTAATCTTTCAATTGATTTAGATGTTTTAAGCCTAGCAGACCAAGGGTTCTGCCTCCATGAATAGCGAGTGCAGGATTCTCTTGGTAAAAGGATGCCATTTTGGACAAGGGGAGCGCATGTTTGAAACTTAGAGCCGAGAAGGCCTGTTTTGTAGGTCTAGTTGTAGCTACATCTCTAATCGTATATTCTTTTAATATTCTTTTATAAAATTGGGATAATACCATATAGGGACGCTCACCCTCTAACAATCCATCTTTTAAGGGTAGGAGCCCATAATCTTCTTTTTGTATAAATTGTATGTCTGCCGCCTGCGACGCACACCACTTACGAATGAGTGTATCTCTCTTGGTAGCATAGACGCTATAATCTTGATTGGAATATATGGTCTTAAAAGGGTGTTCTTTGTATATTTGGGATAGCACAGTGGTATGCTCTCCATAAAAGATGTTTAAATGGCTGCCTACTTTCGCTAATTGTTGATTGAGATCTGTCAGGGATTCGCACATAAATTGCACGGATGGGTGAGAGAAATAGGGGTTTTTAACGGGATCAATTTGTTCGGGTGTAAAGATGAACGCGGGAATGATTTTAGCACCCTCTTTAATGGCATGGAGGAGCGTGGTATTATCATTTAATCGTAAATCTCTTTGAAAGAGAAAGACGGCAGTCATCTTTAATTATTATAATTAAATAAAAAATGAGAATTTATATTATAATAAATAATAAACAAGCATGGAGAGTCAAATTCTTCCGCCCCATGTTAAATCGCGTTCTACGAAACTGGCGATCTTTGACTTTGACGGGACATTGGTGCGCCCCAAGGAAAGCCGCCGGTTCCCAAAAGATAAAGAGGATTGGGAGTGGCTGCGCCCGACGGTGCCAATCAAACTCAAAGAGTATGCCAAACAAAAATATCGCATGGTCATTGTGACGGATCAATCCAAGCCTTGGAAGGTGGAGATGATTAAAGATGTCGTCCAGGCGCTTAAACTAAACATTACGGTTGTGATAGGGGTGAAAGATGCACAAAAACCGAATCCGGGTCTCTTTCTAACCCAATTTACGCCAGGTAAAAACATGGATATGGAGGATAGCTTTTATGTGGGAGATGCAGCGGGGCGCGCGGCAGATTGGGCAGACCGTGATATACAGTTTGCGAAAAATGTCGGCCTTAAATTCTATACACCGGAAGAGATATTTGATGAGCCACGTTCGCAGAGGTCGCCCACACCAAAGATCGCTATACCGGACCATAAAGAGGTCATTATTATGATTGGTTATCCGGGCAGTGGTAAATCCACCGTTATAAAAGAGAACTTTGAACCCTATGGATATTATCGCGTAGAGGGTGACGTTTATAAAACCGCAAAAGCCATGATTAAAGAGGCGCGCAAACACCCAGGGCAATCCATTGTATTTGATGCTACCAATGGCACGCGCGAGAGACGTCAAGCATATATTGATTATGCCCGGGAGATAGGTTTTGGGGTCAGATGTGTCTGGGTTACAACGTCCATTGAAGAGGCCATGGCCCGGGTGAATAAACGGGAAAAAGAAACGGGTATAAAAATTCCTGCCATCGCACTATATCTCTATCGTAAGAAGTTTGAGGAGCCGACGGCGGACGAATGTGAGGTGATAAAGGTTTAGAATTAAAGATATGGTGCGATTATTAGTTATACTATGCAGCCGACCCCACCGCCAATGAGAGGATGCCGCCTGGCTTGGTTCATTACAGGGAATATGCTAATTGCTCTATTGTTTTCACCCTATATAGTGTATGAATCGGTTAAACCTATTTTAACTCCATCAGCTCTTGCCAAGAAACTTGTTTAAGGTCAATCTTCTGTAAGACCACCAAATTTTGTTTATCTTTTTGAATAGAATCTTTTAGTATTTTCTTTTGGAAAGCATTAAGTAGTTTATCTTCTTGCTTTAGTTGTAGCGTATCTTTTTTGATGCTTTCGGTATTCGCCACGATACTCTTTTGAATTAACACGATGACGGCCTTTTTACATTTATCCACTTTACATTTGAGTAGTTCTTCCATGGCAGGATTTTTTCGCATCATATCTAAATTAACCGTTTTTTTCGTATTGGCCGATAGTGCTTTTATGAATTCACCATAGCCCTTGTATTCTTTCCGACACATTTTTTGGAGACATTTATTCGCAGTATCGTATGCTTCAACCATTTCTGTTTCTGCTTTGCTCATTTTGAATGCATCGTCCATGGTTCTGTTTCTTGTATAGCCGATAAAAATAAAATCCTTAGCGTATTAAAGGTTTCACTGCATTATAGTATAATGCTCAACGATGCGTTTAGCGTGTTGTTTTCGTATGGACGATAAACCAACGCCTATGGATATTGATTTGCCTGAGCCAGAGGAACCAAAGAAATATAAGAAGAAGACCATCCCGAAGGCAGTGAGAATGGCCGTTTGGAATACGTATATTGGCGAAACCGTTGGTAAGACCTATTGTATGGTATGCAATCAAAATGCGATTACACAGATGAATTTCCATTGTGCGCATGTGGTGGCTGAAGCAATGGGAGGGCAGACAACGGTAGAGAACTTGCGTCCAACGTGTGCGGCGTGCAACCTATCTATGGGAAAAAGAAATTTGAATGAATTTAAGAATTGCCATTTCCAATAATCAATAAACCAATAAAATATTTCCAATAAGATAGTATAAGAGATGCCGCCTAAAAAAACATATCGTCAAGTGGTTCAACCAGACTCTGAATCTGAATATAGCAGTGCTCGCAGTTCCAGCGGCAGTAGCGGAAGCGACATGAGCGAGAGTTCCACTTCGGGTGATAAAACGGTTAATCGGACGGCGCTATGTATTCGTAATGTAGCGAATTTCAGTCGGATAAAGCCTTTCCAGATGCTGGACAAAAAGAACTTTAACCCGAAGCTGCTGGATTACTATATTGACCAGTCTTCGCCTAAATTAGCGGCTCTCTTTGAGAAGATTGCGGCACTGGATGCGGCTGATCTAAAACGCGAAGGCAAAACCTTCAAACACATGATTTTCACAGATAACAAGAGCAGTTCCTATGGTGCCAAGATTATCGCTTCGGCATTTATTGCGAAAGGTTATAACCCGGCGTTCCATGTGCAGGGCTCTGGCTTTACCTTATACCCTGATGAGAAGCTGCTAGAGACGAAAGGCCATAACTTTTCTCTCTTAATGAGCAAAAGCTTATTTGACCGTTCCGTCAATGTAAAGTTCAAGAAATCCGTTCTAGAAATGTATAATGGCCGCCCTGAGAACGTGCAAGGTGAGCTCACACGTTTTATTATTTTAGATCAAGGATTCAAAGAGGGCATTGATCTGTTTGACGTGAAATATGTGCATCTGTTTGAACCGCTCGTGGTGCCGGCCGATCAGAAACAGGCCATTGGTCGTGGCACGCGCTTCTGTGGCCAAAAGGGATTAGAGTTCCACCCCCGTTATGGCTGGCCACTGTATGTCTTCCGTTATGAAGTGAATATTACACCGGATCAACGGAGAGATTTACAGGGTGCGACGAATATGTTTAATCTCTATCTAAAATATGCCAACATTGATATCCGTAAGGTTGTCTTTGCGGCGGAATTAGAAGAAGCCTCTGTAGCGGCTGCGGTAGATAAAGAACTTACCAAGACGGTGCATCAATTTACCATTGAACGCCCACCGGCTGCTTTACGCGCAAGTGCCAGTGGTGGTGTGGTGCTGCGTTCCAACGTGCCTCACCCACCCAAGAAGCTGTTTAACAGTGTATCGGCCATGAACATGCATCTCAGCAAAGGCTTTAAACAATTCGCCTACCCAAAAGTGAAGCTGGAAAATATGTGCAAAGATATGGCTGGTGGTGCGGCACCTCAATTGGTGCAATTTACACCTACCCAGGATTTCATTCGTCATTATTTCCAACCGGAGTCGGCTTATAAGGGCATGCTACTTTGGCATTCCGTGGGCACAGGTAAGACTTGCTCTGCGATTGCCACTGCCAGTACCAGTTTTGAGAAAGAAGGTTACACCATTCTATGGGTGACACGTCATACCCTAAAGAGTGATATCTGGAAGAATATGTTCCAATGGGTTTGCAGCATGACCGTGCAGGAGAGACTAAAGGACGGCACCTTAAAACTGCCTGCCAATCTGAGCAACCCGAAACGCTTTGCCCCTCCTGAGTGGATGGAGCCCATTTCTTACAAACAATTCAGTAATATGTTATTGAAAAAGAATAAGATTTACGATGAAATTGTAAAGCGTAATGGCGCAAAAGACCCTCTGCGTAAAACGCTGGTCATTATAGATGAAGCGCATAAGCTCTATTCGCCCACGGTGGTCGGCAGTGAGAAACCCCGCACGGATATTCTAGAAGAGATGATTCAGAACTCGTATAAGACGAGTGGCAAGGACAGTGTGCGTGTCCTACTCATGACGGCGACCCCTTATACTGAGGATGGTATGGAAATGGTGAATTTACTGAACATCTTGCGTGAAAAAGACCCGCTGCCGAAGACCTTTGAGGCATTTGGCAAGAGATATCTGGACGACCAGGGTAAATTTAAACCGAAAATGTTGAAGGATTTCCAGGACGATATTAGTGGCTATATTAGTTACCTCAATCGTTCTCAAGATGCGCGTAACTTTGCCCACCCTGTGCTGGAAGATGTCTTCGTGGATTTAACCGAGGAAGAGAAAGTTGAGGAAGTGCCGAAAGAGTATGACGAGGAAGGTAATGAGGTAAAGGTAAAGAAGAAGGCTGTAAAAGGCAAGTATGAGAAGTGGATGGCGGAAGTGCGCGAACAGCTAAAGGAGCAAAAGGTGTTCGTAAGGGAAGCAAAGAAAGAATACAAAGACTGTGCCAAGGGAGAGAAGGTGGGAGAACTAAAAGCGAAAATTAAGATTCGGATCAAACAAGAAATGGATGTGCTAAAGGAGGCGGAAGAGAAAGACTTAGAGAATTGTAAGGAGAAGCCTACCAAAGAGCGTAAAGAGTGTCGCGATAAGATCAAGGCGTCCTATAAGGCGAAGGTCCAAGCCCTAAAGGAAAAGAAGGAGCAGCTATACGCAGAATGCAAGCAGCCACCGGAGGACTGTGAGGAAATTGGCGAAGAGCTAGATAAATTAGAGAATGACCTGGTGGTAATTAACGAAGAGAAATTACAGGTCCGCGCGTATATGGATGAGATAAAGGAACGCATGAAGAAATTATCGACCGAAGCCAAAGAGTTGCGTAAGATATACAAGAAGGATAAGGCGGCTATCCAGAGTATGGTCGTAAAGAATAAGCAGACGCTCAAGGGATTCCGTGCGATTAAAGATAAGAAAGTGCGCACGGAGAAGGTCAAAGCCTATAGAGCGGCAGAGCAGAAGGAGATAAAAGAGTTTATTCAAAAGGTAAAAGATATGCGTTCTCGCTTAGCGGGTATTAAAGAAGAGCGTCAATTGACCCGCCTGGAATTGGGCAAGGCGAAGCTAAAGAAGATCTCCCAGATGTATGCTCTGGAAAAGCGCTGCAAACTATAGTTTAACGAACATGCTTAACAATTCATGAGAACCTTCATAGCCCATCATAAGGTGTAATTCAGCAGCAATTGTTGATACGTTTATGCCATTGTATCTCAATAGATATTTATGTAAAAATTCAGCGGCCTTATTGGTATCTTTTATACCATTTAGTAAATCAAACACTAATATCTGAGCAAGTGTTGGAACAGTCATTATTCTATAAATTGCGTAGGATGCTTTCGTAAGCAATTCTAATTGATACCAATCCATTTTATATAGTATTGCGGCTTTATTTTTAAGTGATTTAATTTAAAGATTTATGATATATACATCGTAGTATAGAATGTTACTCGCTAAATCATGTATCGGAAATACATGTGTCTTTGATTTAAAAAGCCATGTCAATACACACTTTATTCGTAATGATTTTAATAAGATTACATATCCTTATAAGAATCTATTACGTTTCAAGTATATAGATGAAACCAAGCTGGTGCAGTTGCCAAATTCCAAGAATTATCCAGAATTTAAGATGATACGTAGTTCTAGCAGTGAGGAGATGGTGTATCTGGCCATGTTATTTTTTATTGAACAGCATACCATTGCCAAGAATACTGAGTTATGGTTGGAGGCATTCCATATGAATCCTTATAGTTATAATGAGACAGATTGGTTTAGTGAGCCTAATACAAAAGGGAAGGCGATCTTATGTGTTCAAAAAGAGGCTGTCAAACGGTCTGTGTTTGAATTATCGGATCAAATGAATACCTTTCGTTGGGAGTTGATGCCTGGGGAGATGATTCTGTTTGATACACACAGCATTCAGCAGCGCTATACGAATGTAGATTTTGAGGATGAGACGGGTTTCCAAGATTTATTAATCATTACGGCGGTATGATATGAATTAAAGAAAAAACAATAAGATAAGCAATGGAATACAGAACGATTGAATTGGTAGCGCTGGGCACACCGGGAGTATATAACTTACCAAGGGAAGGCGATATCGTGAGAGATATAACCATTCAAGGTGACTTTGTTAAAGCGACGTTAGTTGTGGGTGATATTGTTGTCTGGGAATCAGTTGCATCTGCGGCTCTGGGATGCGAAACCGTTATTCCTTATGAAATAAACTTGATAGGGATAGGTTATCATATGGCGAGACTGACGTTGGAAGCGGAAGCGCCTAGTAGCACCACTGTGAAGGCGACCTTTGTCTTGTATGAGGATATTGGCTATAGGCGGCGACTTGCTGGGTGGGGGTGGCCATGGTGGTGGCTTAAGAATGAGGCGCATAAATACCCTGAGAGAATAGAGCGGCTGTTCCAAATCCCATAAACAGAATGGTGATTAACCACGAGGCCACCGTTTGTCCAAAGAATCGCCAATTGACACCTCCCATTCCTTCAATTAATCCCACACCCAAGATACCTCCTGTAATACATTGAGAAGAGGACGTTGGGAGACCATATTGAGAAGCAATCATTATAACAAAAGAGGTGGCCAATTCTGCTGAAAATCCACGAGTCGCCGTAATTTTAGAGAGTTTAATGCCTACAGCCTGTGTAACTTTATAGCCATAAGTTGCTAAACCAACCACAAGTCCAGAGGCACCAATGACAATAATCCATATGGGTGAAGAGACCGATGATTGAATTTTATTTGTGTTTATAATATCCCATATGGCGCACAGGGGTCCAGCCATATATCCAACTTCACCCGCCCCGTGGGCAAAGATAACGCATATCGCCGAAAAGACCTGTAGATATTTAAATACATTTTCAGTTCTAGGATCAAATACCTCAGCTCTACGATGAATCTCTGCGATAGTTTCATCTTCTTCAATTATTTTATGAATATCTTCATTAACCCCTTTTAGAAGTATATTGTTATTGTTATTATTACCATCTATTTCTACGATGATAGGCATTCTATTATTATCTTTCTCAATATGACGTTTTAGCAAGGGGATACCTACGCCTCCTGCTAGTAAGCTACAACCAGAAGCAATAATACTGGTGACCCATAATGTTTTTTCATCAGACCATTCGTCATTTCCTTGTAGGGATTTTTTGGCACCTTTGGTAAAGACGAAATAAATATTTATCCATGTGGTCAATAGCACCAATGGTGGCAGAACATAATACGATAACTGATAGGAGCTCTGACGTCTTAAAATAAGGGTTCTTGTTGTCCAGAAAATAAGAGCACTGGCGGCGGCTGTCAACACGGGAGAAATAAACCAAGACAGTGCGATGGGTAGAAAACCTTTGTATGGGGGGAATGATTTAGGGTCTGGTTTTATCCAAAGAACCCCATCTTTGCCACCATATACGAGTGAAAAACCGATAATACCTCCTATAATGGAATGTGTAGAGGATACATTTAATCCATAATAAGAGGTAATAATTAACCAAAAGGTGCCAACTAGTAAATTACACATCATACCGTAGGCATAGACCATTGGATTGTTTTTAAATACAACAATATCAGCAATACCTCCGGCGATTGTATCAATAGATACGCGACCTAATACGAGGGCGCCGGTAAATTCAAAAATAGAGGCTAAAATAACGGCTTGTTTCATGGTCAGTGTTTTAGCACCAACGGAGGTTCCGAATGCGTTTCCAACATCATTCGCACCGGTCCCCCAGCCAAATCCAAATGCTCCTAAAGAACCTATAACAAAAATCCAGAGATACATCCCTAACCCTATAGAGATAATTTATGAGACGATTGCAACAAACGCTCCCTTCATCTTAACGTATTGCTTTCCATTCTTTCCCTTGTATATAATACGTTCGCGACCGAAGACGTTCTTCTTGATATCGGTTTTTTTCATGACCGGCGCAGCGCCGCCTTTGGAAGGAACTCCCGACGACAACAATGTATTTAATGCAGATATTTTTTCCAAAACCGCTTTAAGTTTAGGAAATTCATTATTTTTAGCTGCTATTGTTTCAATATCATCATCTGTAGGTTCTTCTTTAAGATGCTCAATAACCGCATCAATGGTAAGAAAACCTTTCTGAACACTATCATTGTTCGTTTGGATTATCATCCAGGGTTCATTTTGTCTATCTTTAGAATACGCAATTTTATATTTTCCACGGTCACAAGATATACCGACTGAATATAAATCGTATTCGTTCTTACCTATTTCATTAATTACGTTCCCATCCTTATTATTAGAAGATAAGGTAACTCTTAGATTTGACCCATTGGATATTTTTAAAAATGTATTACTTGACTTTTCAGAAAAATATAGAAGCACATCTACTTTTTGTCTATTACTTACGTCACGTAATTCTTTTATAGCTGTCACAATTTGTTTTAAACGACCTTCAATACGTTCTAATTCTTTTCCAAGATCACCTTTGAATTGACGATTTACACGCCATAAGGACTTTTGATCTCCATATGAAAGATGTTTAGATAGACTCATAAGAGCAGGCGCGGGCAAATCTCCTAATGGAAAATGGGCTGGCTTATCTTCTAGAGAAAGAGAAAACGAAAAATCTATATCGTTATGGCTAACAGGGATGTTTTTCTGGCTCATTCTAATATATAAAAAGAGTTTAAACCAACGGGCACTATATATGTAAGAGAAAAGATGCTAGGTATATATGTATTAGACATGGACAATGGACATCTTTTTGTGAGTCATGCCGATTCGGTGCAAGAAGCAGAAGTGAATTTGCTTACCATGAATGTGAGTGCAAAATTCGATGGTTCTTATCATTATTATCCCTTGTTGGAGGACGAGGCGGATAAGGTAGGTGAAATACGCATCTTTATGATGTTGGCAAAAAAGAATGGTCTCCAAAATATGTTGGCGAGGCCAGAAGTATTGGCGTCCATTGGCAAAGGGACATGGTGTCCAGATATGGAAATCCGGAAGTTTCTACATGTTAGCTCATCGGATTCGTTTCAACCTTCGTCTGTTGATAATGAAAAAGAATTATTTACGATTAGTATTTAATTACGATACTGAAGCATTTAATTGCTGTACGCGAGGCCACCCATACCAGACATGACGCGGAGAACGTTGTAAGATAGAGCATACACGCGGATCTTGCCGCCCGCAGTGGAAGTGTGGGTTAGGTTTAGAACAGCGGAGTCAATGCGGGACATGTTTAGGGTTCCGGAAGGCTGGTGCTCCTCGGGCTTGAGGGCGAAGGAGTAGACATAGATACCCTCGTTGGAGGGGATGTTCTCGTGGTGCTGGTAAGGTTGCACCAGGTTAAAGTAGGCACCTGTGCGCTCGGCGAATCTATCGTGACCATTGAGCTGAAGTTTAGCGGCGCTGACTAGACCGTTGCCAGTGGCTTCCACTTGGTTGTCAGAGTAGTTGAACCAGTCGTTGGAGCTGGTGACAGCCACATCGCGTTGCATGACCCATACCAGCTCCTTTACGGGGTGGTTGAAGTTTAGCTTGACCTTGGAGGCTGTGGCACCACTGGAAACGGATTCGTCGCCGGTGAATTGCAGCTGCTCAATTAGGTATTCGTGGCTTAGCTGAGCGAAGCGTCTGCGCTCATCGGTATCTAGGAAGACATAGTCCACCCATAGAGAGGCTGTGGAGATGGATCCGGAAGCGAGGCCAGTGAAGGTGCCACCGACGCCATAGTAGCCGAGCTCAGCTAGGGAGCGGAACTCAAGGTTGACCTTCACCTCGTGGTATTGCAGAGCAATCAGGGGCAGGGCCAGTCCGGGGTTGCGGCAGAACCAGAACTCTAGGGGAATGTATAGAGTAGTGGCAGTGGTGGCGCCACCCGTGTAGGAGAGAGAAGAGCCAATCATGGTGTTGTAGCCAGTGCGCTTGCCGGAGGGTAGCGACAGCTCATTCCAGATGTACATCCAGTCACCGTATTGTTTGTCAATGCGCTGACCACCGATCTCAATCTCCACGTTCTTGACGAGGGCTAGACCAACGTTATCCACCCATTGCTTGCCGGAAGTTAGGGCAGGGAGAGTGGCCTGTAGGTACATGCGGTGGATCAGATCACCGTTACGGGAGATCTGGCAAGTCACACGGCGGCCGAAGTCGGCGGCACCATTGAAGGTCTGCTCAATCGCCTCCATGGAGAAGTTGGTGTGGCGACGGTAGACAACCTTGAAGAAGGTAATTTGGGGGTTTCCGGTTAGATAGACATCTTGAGCGCCATAAGCCACGAGTTGTAGAAGTCCTCCGCCCATTTCTTTGGATACTATTAGTGGAGAAAATAATTTATTTTTATATTTTTACGCAAAAATGAAAGAGAGAAACGTTTAATTGCTGTACGCGAGGCCACCCATACCAGACATGACGCGTAGGACGTTGTAAGACAGAGCATACACGCGGCACTTCGCGGCGGAAGCGACGGCGGTGATGTTCAGCACAGCGGAGTCAATACGGGACATGTTTAGGGTGCCGGAAGGCTGGTGCTCCTCGGGCTTGAGGGCGAAGGAGTAGACATTCACACCAGGGTTGGTGGGGATGTTCTCGTGGTGCTGGTAAGGTTGCACCAGGTTAAAGTATTTGCCGTCACGCTCGGCGAATCTATCGTGGCCGTTGAGCTGAAGCTTGGCGACGGAGCACAGGTTGGCGCCGGTGCGGGTGAAGTTAGTAGAGCTGGTATCGTAGTTGCCAAAGTAGGCGTCAGACTCTTGCATGACCCAGATCAGCTCCTTGACGGGGTGGTTGAAGTTCAGCTTGATCTTGTTGGCGCCGGTGGTAACGGTCTCCTCGCCAGTGAATTGCACCTGCTCAATCAGGTACTCGTGGCTGAGCTGAGCGAAGCGTCTGCGCTCATCCGTGTCCAGGAAGATGTAATCAACCCATAGGGAGCAGGTGCCCATGGTGCCGGCAGTGATGGCGGCGTTGGTAGAAGACTCGAACTCAAGGTTGACCTTTACCTCGTGGTATTGCAGGGCAATCAGGGGTAGGGCCAGTCCGGGGTTGCGGCAGAACCAGAACTCTAGGGGAATGTATAGAGTGGTGGTGGTGGTGGTCACGGCGTCGGCACCAACCATGGTCTTGTAGCCGGCGCGTTTGCCGTAGGGTAGGGACAGCTCGTTCCAGATGTACATCCAGTCACCGTATTGTTTGTCAATACGTTGGCCACCGACCTCTAGCTCCACGTTCTTGACGAGGGCTAGGCCGGCGTAGGAATCAGCGACCCAGGTTCCACCGGTGATGGTGGCCTGTAGGTACATGCGGTGGATCAGATCACCGTTACGGGAGATCTGGCACGTCACACGGCGGCCGAAATCAGCAGCGCCGTTGAAGGTCTGCTCAATCGCCTCCATGGAGAAGTTGGTGTGGCGACGGTAGACGACCTTGAAGAAGGTAATCTGGGGGTTGCCGGTTAGGTAAACATCTTGTGCGCCGTAAGCAACGAGTTGTAGAAGTCCTCCGCCCATTTCTTTGGATACTATTAGCAGAGAAAATAATTTTATCCATTTAAACATTGGAGGAATTCCAAAATAGAGGGATGTTTAAAGAAAAGACATCAAAGAAACGTCAAGTCTTAAACAACACACATAAAAAAGATGCTTCTACGTTGGATGAGAAGCATAAGCACATGATTCACGTCATCCAAGAGAATATGTCTCATAAAGAACATTTAAATAATATATATTATCAATGCCACCAGGAATTACAGCAGTGGAAAGATAAGATTCAGGAGCTATATCAAGAGCAAAAACAGGACAGCCTAGAATATTCTTTGGCATGGGACAGCAATCTCTTTTACTCCGACAAGTTGCGTAATATTAAAAAAGAGATTGTCTCTCTACAAGATGAACAGAAAGAAATAGAGTATTATGAAAATACAGGCACTATTTTATTTAACTATTATGAATTAATTGACCAGCAAGATCAGGTGCAAATGTCTTCCATTGATATTAACAATCAGCCACCGGCAAAAGGGCGTCGGAAGAATCTGCCAATCACTCAACGCAATATTTTAGATGCCTTTCAAATAACACCGGTAAATGCGATAAGCGAAGAGGAAGCAGAGGCACTGGCGGCCATTGTGGTTCCCCGGGATAAAATGAGTTTGGTCAATGATTATATGCTCGCGGTAGATTCCAACCATATGAAGCATATGAATGACCATCATACGAATCAATGTCAAACATGTGATATTGCGCTCATTTGTTTGGCACAAGAGGGCATGATGGTGTGTCCTACGTGTGGCTATCAGGAATTGTTATTGGTGGAACAGAATCGTCCGATCTATCGGCAATCCAATAAGGAAGCGTCGCACTGTACCTATAAGCGCATCAATCATTTTAACGAATGGATTAGTCAGATACAAGGGAAAGAATCCACGGACATTCCAGAGGAGATTTTTGAGAAGATTGTCCAGGAAATCAAGAAGGAAAAGATAAAGGACTTGTCCAAATTAAGTTATAATAAAATGCGTGAGATACTAAAGAAGCTACATAGCAATAAGTATTACGAGCATAGTTACTATATTATCTATCGGTTGAATGGAATTCCTGCACCTAATTTCCCACCGGAATTGGAAGAGAAAATGCGCAACATGTTCAAAGAGATTCAGGCGCCCTTTTTAAAATATTGTCCGTCAAATCGTAAGAACTTCTTATCGTATAGTTATGTCTTATATAAGTTTTGTCAATTGTTGGAGAAAGATGAGTATCTAAAGTATTTTACGCTACTTAAGAGTCGGGAAAAATTACATGTTCAGGATCAAATATGGCGTCGTATTTGTGAAGAAGTAAATTGGGAGTTTATTCAGTCCATTTAGGGGAAGCCCACCAGCTTGAGGCCGAGGCCAAGACCGGCACCTTGGCGGGTAGAAGCACCGATGGAGGGGGCAACTAGGTCAAGGATGGAGAACATGGCGGCGGCAGTGAGGCCAAGGAGGATAACCTTGTCCATGGATAGGGGCTTCTCGGGGAGGATGGCGGCAACGATACCAACCACTAGACCTTCAATCAGGTATTTGACGATGCGGGTGAACATTTCTTGGTAATCAAAGGTGTATTCCATGAAGTTGCTTATATTTTAAGATGAGAAAAAATTTATTTAAAGAGGGAACCATTATAAACATATATAATCCAATATGTCTGCAGCAGACGCACAAATTGTTTCCACGAAAGAGACTGATTACCTAGACGAAGATAAAGCCATTCGCGGTCAAAACTATGTGTGCCTTTCCTTTCTATCGCCAGAGGAGATCCTAAACAACAAGGAAGTCTTTTACTTTAGCAAATATCTAAGTAAGTTCTCCGTGGAACTGGATCAACTCCTCACCGGTCTGGCAGAGAAATACAAAGATGACGCGGATACGTTCAAGGTAATTCGTGAAAACAATGCGCATCTATTCAGCGGTTCGGAGCTCCAGGAACAGTATCGTTTCTTCAAGCGCACCAGTGGTGAAGTGATTGAGAAGGAATTCCAAGAGCTAAACAACTTCCAA
>Ga0209230_10000268_pt1 | contig 20052 bp, 24 predicted proteins | sample LakOntMetagenome_FD_187467 | JGI IMG/M metagenome (GOLD analysis project Ga0209230, IMG submission 187467) | Freshwater and sediment microbial communities from Lake Ontario - Sta 18 epilimnion Metagenome (SPAdes) (version 2) | ecosystem: Environmental > Aquatic > Freshwater > Lentic | place... | reverse complement strand
GCAAGAGCCTCTTTCGCCATCGCTAGTGAGGCATGCAGAATTGCACCGGTTGAAATACCGGCAAAGATGCCTTCTACTTCTAGAAGTTCACGAACGCGCTTTACAGAATCTTCAGCGCCAACGGAGAATCGTCGAGTAAGAACAGTTGCATCGTAAAGTTCTGGAACAAAGCCTTCATCGATATTACGAAGTCCATAAACAAGTTCACCGTAACGCGGTTCTGCAGCGATAATCTGCACATCTGGCTTGACTTCGCGCAAGTACTTTCCTGCACCCATCAAAGTTCCAGTTGTTCCTAGCCCTGCAACAAAGTGTGTGATCGTTGGAAGGTCTGCGAAGATTTCAGGACCAGTTCCTGTGTAGTGCGCTGCAGTATTAGCTGGGTTTCCATATTGATAAAGGAATACAAACTCTGGACTCTTTGCCGCTAGCTCTTTCGCTACACGGACCGCCTCATTTGATCCGCCTGCTGCAGGGGACGAGATAATTGTTGCGCCCCACATCTCAAGGAGCTGTCGACGCTCAGGGCTCGTGTTCTCTGGCATTACGCAGATTAATTTGTACCCGCGAACTTTGGCAGCCATGGCAAGAGAGATGCCAGTATTTCCGCTCGTTGGTTCGAGAATGGTTGCGCCAGGTTTTAGATGTCCACTCTTTTCAGCTGCATCAATCATAGACATCGCTGTGCGGTCTTTAATTGAACCTGTTGGATTTCGATCTTCCATCTTTGCCCAGAGACGCACATTGGGTGCAGGTGAAAGGCGAGGTAACCCAATGAGAGGTGTATTACCTACCGAAGCTTCAAGAGATTCGTAACGAGCCAAAGTTAGCCACCAGCGACAGCAGGCAAGATGGTGATTGAATCGCCATCTTTCACCTGCGCATCTAATCCGCCGAGGAAGCGCACATCTTCATCATTTATGTAGATGTTAATGAAGCGACGTAGCGCACCATTTTCTAGTAAACGTTCGCCAAGACCTGCATACTGTGAATCTAGGTCTGTAATAACAGTGGCAAGAGTTGATCCGGATGCTTCAACGCTCTTCTGATCCTTTGTATAAGGACGAAGAATGGTCGGGATGCGCACTTCAATTGACATGGCGCAAGTATGGCCGAAAGTGAAGGTTTAGGGGAAATTGAATTTCGGGCGAGCTAAATAAAGGTAACGGGTTCTTCCGTTACGACTCCATCTACGATGCGAAATGAGCGGAATTCAGTCGCAGGTGCAATCTCTTCGCGTGTAGAAACCAAGACATAGTGCGCCCCTGGCTCACCCGCATATGCAATATCGGTGCGAGATGGGTGAGCTTCGGTCTCTGTATGTGAGTGATAGATGACGACCAATTCTTCATCATTGTCATCAGCTTCTCGATAGAGAGCCAGCAGATCCTTGGGATCGAATTCATAAAAAGTAGGTGAGTGTGCTGCATTGACCATCGGCTTAAGGCGCTCTGCTTTATCTGAACCGATTGGGCCGAGCACTACCCCGCAGCATTCATCGGGATACTCATCGCGCGATTGCTGAAGAATTGCATCAGCAATTGTGCGTGAAATCTGTAGCGCCATGTGGTGAGTGTATTACAGCTTATGAGTTTCCGAGTTGGGAATCTTCATCTTCTTGCACATCATCCATCAGAGAATCAATGAGCGTTTCTTGAAGCCAGCCCAACCATGTATAGACGGCGTAGACGCCACGTAGCGGATCATCAGGCGAAAGCAGTTCTAGTTCTTCATGCGAATTGTTCTCAACTTTGAGACGTACTCCAAGAGCCAGGCGCACATCGTTGATGGCACCTAACCATGCATTTGCTTCGTCATGACTGAGATCAATTACTCCATCAGGTGAACTCTTTAGATGAATGCGCATAGTGACTGCATGTGCTTGCTTCTTCATGCGAAGCGTTGACTCTGTATATCGGCGGAACTCAGATGCATCTACTTCATCAGCATATGCATTTGGTAAGAGGCGATGGAGGACTTCATCCTCTGGTGGGGTGTCGTGCGAAGTAATTCCAACCATTGCAGCAAGTGGATCCTCGTGGCCATGGTCAACTCGTTCTGCCAACAATTCGATTATCTGCTCGCAGAGATTGAGAAGTACTTCTCTCTCGCTCTCAGAGAATGTAGCGATATATGAATGATCGCCGTGGCGCTTAAAGCCCTCGGTCGCGCTCAAATGAGATCACCACGTTGGAGAGTTGCCCACAGGCCATATTCATGGAGGCGAGCGACATCATGTTCCATCTCTTCGCGCGTTCCTGTTGAAACGATCGCTTTGCCTTCATTATGAACTTGGAGCATCAGCTCTGTCGCTTTCACCTTTGAATAGCCGAAGAGCTCCATAAACACATAAGTAACGTAACTCTGAAGATTTACTGGGTCATCCCACACAATGGTGACCCATGGAGTTTCACCAGAAAAGATTGCACGAATCTCTTCTTCGATTTTATCTGCGGTCTTAACCATCACCGGATAATGATAGAGAATGGCTCAGTTGAAACAAGTGGCCAGAGTGGATCTACTGCAGAAACACGAAGGGTCAGCACACCGCGCGGTTGCGCAGGAATGGTCACGGTAAAGTTTCCTAAAGAATCAGTGACGTCAGGTGTCGATGCGCTATCGATTCTCTTCCACGTGCCTGCAACGTTTCGCTCTACCGAGATTTCACTCGCCACAGTGCGTGGACGAAGACTTCCAGTCAATTGGATAGCAGAGCCGCTCTTGGCAGAGGCAGGTGGGGCAATTGAAATAGTTCGATTTACGGTGATAGAAAATTCAGGGCTGATTCCTGCATTTCTCTCCCACGTCGGGTCAGATACAAATCGCACAACTGCGCTCTTTCCCAAGATAACGCTGCGAGTTACCGAGCCGTCTTGTGAAGTTGTCACTGTAGCCAGGGTTCTCCAGGTTGTTTCATTAGTTCCGCGAGCTTCTAAGCGAACAGGAACATTGGATAGCGGAGATTTATCTTTCTTTGTAAAAGTGGCGCTGATGGTAAATGGCTCTGCATAGTTGATGACGTTTGCGACAGTGCTTGCAGTGACATTGATCTGATCCGGTGCAACTTGCTTTGCAATCTGACGAATTGATTCCATCGCCATTGGTTCTTCCATGCCGAATGTCCACGATGTAATTCCGCCGATGCGATATTTACTCACTAACGCTGCACGAAGTGCCCAACTGCGTGCATCCTGATACCAAGCGGTTCGCGTTGCAGTACATGAGGTTGAAAGACCAGAGGCTGTATTTCCGTTGTAAACCTTCTGGTAAGTAAATGTCATCTCACCAAATTTCTCGTCATACATCGGAGTTGCGCCATACGTTGCAGCTAAAGCAGCTGCATCTCTCATCACGAAGGTTGCCGCTTTCGCTCCTGCTTTAACGGTATTTGCAACGTTTGCCGGACAAACTCCGGTTACAGACGTAACCCAATCTCGTCCATATCCAGGGACTCCAACAAATACCTTTGATGCAGGCATGATGGTGACCGCATATTGCAGCGTTCGCTCCGTCCATGAAATTGGACCTATCGGACCAACTCGCGCAACTGAATAGTCGTAGGTCATGATGCGTAGGCGATCAATAAAGGGTGCGATATCTGCCCAGGCATATACGAAATAACCTTTCTGCGCCGCCTTGGGATCTAAGACGTATGGAGTAGAGACCGAGAGCAGCTTATTTTCGGCGCGCAAGACTGCGCTGAGTTCCTTAACAAGTGCAACCCAATGGGGCGCAGTTGATGTCCACGTTGTATTTCCATCGACAAATGCAAAACCTTCAAAATCGAGATCTACGCCATCGTAATTATTCACACGCACCATAGTTGCGATTGCATCAACAACCTGGGCACGTTGAGTTGGATTGGCGAGCATCTTGGCTAAGACGAGTTTTGCTGTTCCGTCTGTGATGGTTGGAATAATCTTTAAGCCCGCTGCACGCATTGCGGCTAGTGGTTGTGCAATCGGAATACTTGGATTAGCTGGCGCGTATAGATCTGTAATGACAGCCTTCTTGATCTTGCCATCGTATTTAAGCGTGTACCAAAATGGCATAACCTCATCTACTAAATCAATGTTATTCAGCGCCGCAGGAAGTGCGGTCTTCATTGAGTAATAAGGGATCCATCCAGTAAGAATTTTTCGAGGAGGATTATCTGCAGTTGCAGCTGGTTGACCGGCAAGAAGAGATGCAATGACGAGTGAGGACAAAAGCCCAAGGAAGCTTGGAAGTCGTACAAGTTTTTGCACTTCTTGCACTCCCCTATAAGTCTCTCGAAAACTTACTTGATTATCTACTTCTAACTAACGAGCGGTACCCACGTGGAATCAGTCGCTGCAAAGAGAGCCATATCGATCTGGCGACCATCTTCACGAGTGACCTTATTACGCATCACGCCTTCCTGTGCGTATCCCGCGCTCAAGAGTAGTTTCTGTGACGCAATATTTGCGCTATCAACGAGGCCTTCAATTCTGCGAAAACCTAGAGAAATTAGGCCGTAATCGGTAATCATCTGTGCCGCCTGAGTTGCAATCCCTTTTCCACGCATTGAGGACTCCATCCAATAACCAATTTCGGCTGCGTGGTTACGTATGTTGATGGTGTGAAGTGAGATGACTCCAGAGAAAGTGCGATCTGAGCCGTTGCCATAATCAATGACAAAACGTAGCTCGCGTCTTTCGCTAAAGGAGAATGGGTCACTTCGCACGAATTCAATTGCATGATCAATGGTGTAGTTCGAAGGCACAGTTGTAAATTGTGGAATCAAGGGGTCTTGGCATGCCTTGAATATCGACTCGGCATCGCCTTCAGCGCTTGGTCGCAGAATTATGAGGCCGCGTTGAAGAGTAGGAATCTCGGTTGGCCACCAAATCATGGCTTAGCCGATCAATTCAGAATCGCGCAGGCGGCTCTGATCATGCGTGCAGCTGAGATTTGAAGGAAGTGATGCACAGGTATCGCAGAGAAGAATTAGTTGGTGGCATGACGCAGTATTGCAATTGCGGAAGTCCTTTGTAGGAGCTTTGCACTTATCGCATTCGCCAATCACCTTTGCCTTATCTGAAAAATCCATCGCCATACGATCATCAAAGATATAGAGCGAACCTTCCCATGATGCTTCATCGCCAAAACGTTCACCATACTTAACGATTCCGCCATCGATTTGATAAACCTCATTGAATCCACGGTTCTTCATCACCACAGACAAAATTTCACAACGAATTCCACCGGTGCAATATGTAACGACTGGCTTATCCTTCAAGTGGTCGTACTTACCGCTTTCAATTTCACGGACAAAGTCGCGCGAGGTTGCAACATCAGGTACGACCGCGTTCTTAAATTTTCCAATCTTTGCTTCATAGGCATTTCTGCCATCGAAGAAGACAACCTCATCGCCGCGTTCTCTGACAAGCTCTTCAACTTGTTCAGGGCGTAGGTGCTTACCTCCACCGATGACTCCGTTGATATCGACCTTGATCTCGCCTGGATTTCCGAATGAAACTAACTCTTCTTTGCAGACGATACGTAGGCGTGGAAATTCTTGACCAGTTCCTTCAGACCATTTAAAGACTGTCTTCTTGAAACCTTCATATTTACGAGTCTGCTTCACATAATTCTTAAGATCTGCCATCTCGCCGCCAAGAGTTCCATTGATTCCATGGGGTGAAATCAGGATCCGGCCCTTAAGCCCCAAGCTCTCGCACAAAGTCTTCTGCCATAGACGCATCGCTTCAGGATCTGCGATAGGCGTGAAGCAGTAATACAGAATTACCTTCTGTAGCTTCGGCGCATGCTTATTCACATCTCGAATTCTACAGCGTCCCGTGATGGGCAAAACACTCTCAGTAACTGTAGAGAAAATACTTTTCCACAGTGAATTACTCGCACGCTCAATCCTCTTCTCCCGTGTCGGTACCAATCCTCACAATCACGCCATGTCCACTTCCCCAGCAGCGCTTGTGCACGATCAGATGGATATCCCATCTGATGTTGCGCTCTTACTTGCTGCCGTTCCAGGAATTCATACCCTTACAAAATTAATTGCGATTGATCCATTTACATTAAACACCCAGGACAGAATTGATTACCTCACTGCATTCGAAAGACAGTGCAGCTGGGTCAGCGCTCTGCAACAACGAGCAATATTTGCTGTAGCGGGTGCCAATCCATCAGAAGGCGGAGGGCCTTTCTCTGGCGTTGACGAGACAGAGCGCGAAGATATCTCTACAGCACTTCGATTGGCACCTGCTACTGCTCAAAACAGAATTGATATCGCACGGACCCTAGTTAACTTCCTACCAAACACATGTGCAGCTCTTGCAACTGGAGAAATCTCTGCCGCACACGCAACAGTCATTGCCAAAGAGACTAGCTCTGCGATTCGAGATGGTCTCCCCGAATTTGCGCTCTATGAAATCGAGCAGAAGGCTCTTGCATTTGCTGAATTTCATACTCCCGGTCAGGTTGCAAACCAGGTGCGCAACTCGATAGCTCACTTTGCTCCTGAGGAATTTGAAGAAACCGTTACTCGCGCTGAATCTATGCGCAGGGTTAGCTGTTACAACGACGCCGATGGAATGTCGACGATAGTTGCAATACTTCCAGCAGCAGATGCGCAAATCGTAATGAGTGCAATTGAGGCGCATCTCTTGCTAGAGAAGAACAGTGATGCAAAGATGGTTGGCGCAGATGCATCTCGCTCTGATCGTGATATTGATATGCACCGCAGCATCGATATGCAGAGAGCAGATGCTCTCACCGCTATCTGTGAGAAATTCCTAGCTCTTACCTCAGAATCTCTCACGCCTCATCGCAGACCATTGACAGTTAATCTCACTATTGATCTTCCAACTCTTCTTGGCCTTGCAGAGAACCCTGGCCACTTAGCCGGATATGGTGCAATCCCTGCATCTGTTGCACGTGAACTTGCATCCGATGCCAGGTGGAGGCGATTTATCACAGAGCCTCAAACAGGAAATTTGCTAGATCTAGGAAGAGAAAGTTATGAACCGCCTCAAGCGCTCAAGGATTTTCTGATTGCACGAGATCGAACTTGCAGATTTCCTGGATGTCGAAGGTCTGCTCTTCTCTCCGATTTAGATCATGCGCAAAGTTGGGAATCGGGAGGTTCAACGTCGCTCGAGAATTTAGGAGCGCTCTGTCGAAGACACCATCGCCTGAAGACGCACGATGGTTGGAAGATTGAAAGTTTTGGCGATGGCTCATGCACCTGGACCTCCCCTCACGGAAAGGAGTTCTTTACCCCCGCGCGCTCAATGAACGCTCCTGTCTAAGCGGGAAGGGTGTTCTCGGCCTCGGACCATATTGTGAATTGCTCTTGGGGTTGCAGGTAGTTGAAAGTTCAACTACCTTTAGGGCATCATAGAAGGAGCACCTCATGCCTGCAGTAACCGTTAGTGATGTCACCGTACTTCCACGCATTAACAGCGCAACATCGCTACGCGCGCGAAAGGTAAAGAGCATTACAACTGCGCCACAAGGGTATGAAGGTGAAGGCTTTCCAGTTCGCCGCGCATTTGCAGGTGTAGATCTTGCAGAGCTCGATCCATTTATTCACTTGGATCAAATGGGCGAAGTTGAATACGCACCAGGTGAACCAAAGGGAACTCCTTGGCACCCACACCGTGGTTTCGAAACTGTTACGTACATTATTGATGGCATCTTTGATCACAAAGATTCCAATGGTGGTGGTGGAACTATCTCCAACGGAGATACACAGTGGATGACTGCAGGCTGCGGAATTCTCCACATCGAAACTCCACCAGAGAGTCTCGTGATGTCGGGTGGGCTCTTCCACGGATTCCAACTCTGGGTAAATCTTCCAGCAGCAAAGAAATGGTCTCCTCCTGCATACCAAGATGTACGCGCAGCTGATGTTTCTCTATTAACAACTGCTGATGGTGGATCACTTATCCGCGTCATTGCAGGAGAGCTCGATGGACACTTTGGTCCTGGAAACACACAGACTCCCATCACACTGATTCACGCAACAGTGGCACCTGGTGCTGAACTTCGTCTTCCATGGCGTAAGGATTACAACGCACTTGTCTATGCAATGTCAGGTTTTGGTTTCGCGGGCGATGAAAACCGTCCACTAGCGATGGGTCAGCTCGTTGTATTTGGCGATGGCGACTCGATTGTTATCCGTGCTGCAAATCAACAAGAGTCACGTTCTCCAAACCTTGAACTTTTTATCCTCGGCGGGCAACCAATTAAGGAACCTGTCGCATGGATGGGCCCATTTGTGATGAATACAAAGCGTGAAGTACTTCAGGCATTTGAAGATTTCCAGAAGGGGCTCTTGGGCTCGATTCCTGCTATCTATAAGGAAGATGCCAAGCGCTCTACTGAAAAATCACCGCTGAATCGCACAGATAAGTTATCTGGAGATAGCAAGCCGTCATCGGCAAACGAGATTCTCGATGTACACAATGCACCAACGGAGCTACAAGAGGGTTAACCTTTCTCTATGGCTCTTCGACTTCAATCCATAACTATTGATTGCGCAAACCCAGCAGCCCTCGCTGATTTTTGGTCTAAAGCACTTGGTTGGCCAATAGGTGTTGGCGGTGATGACATCGAAGTGTGGATTGAACGCGAACTAGATGATCCGCGTAAGACAGGCTTTCCCGATATTTTATTTCTCAAAGTTCCTGATGAGAAAATTGTAAAGAATCGCCTTCACTTAGATTTACGCCCAGATAATCAAGAAGAGGAAGTTGCTCGTCTTGAATCACTAGGGGCGAAGCGCATTGAAATTGGGCAGAGCGATTACTCTGAAACAACGTGGGTTGTTATGGCAGATCCTGAAGGAAATGAATTCTGCGTACTGAGAGCAGTTACAGCGCTTTAAGCGCTGAAACAACTTTAGTCAGAGATGCCTTTGCATCACCAAAGAGCAACATAGTCTTTGGATCATAGAGAAGTTCATTCTCGATTCCTGCAAATCCTGGGCGCATTGAACGCTTTAAGAAGATGATATTTGCAGAGTTTGCGACCTCAAGAATTGGCATTCCATAGATAGGACATCCCGGTGTGGTCTGCGCTGCTGGGTTAACAACATCGTTTGCACCAATGACAATTGCAACATCAGTCTGGCTAAAGGTTGGATTTACTTCATCCATCTCAGCAAGCTGATCGTAGGGAACATTTGCCTCAGCCAAGAGAACGTTCATATGTCCTGGCATACGACCTGCAACAGGGTGAATTCCATATGCAACATCGATTCCCTTGGAGATCATGAGATCTGCAAGTTCACGAACTGTGTGCTGCGCTTGTGCAACTGCAAGTCCGAAACCTGGAACGATAACAACTCGACGTGCATAGTTGAGCAAGATTGCAACATCATCAGGTGAACCTGAACGAACAGGACGTTCTTCTGCTGATCCTGAATTTTCCTGTGGCTTTGCAGTAAATGCGCCGAAGAGAGTTCCAAAGAGGGAACGGCCCATCGCATCTGCCATCAAGCGAGTAAGGATTGTTCCTGATGCACCGACGAGCGTTCCTGCAATGATGAGAAGCGTTGAAGAGAGTACATATCCGCTTGCTGCAACAGTCAGACCGGTGAATGCATTAAGAAGTGAGATAACGATTGGAACATCAGCGCCGCCTACTGGAAGAACAAAGAGAACACCGAATGCCAATGAGAGAGCGGCAAGGATGAGAAGTGGACTAGTTCCAAGTGCTGTTACGACCCAGACCGATGTTGCAAGAACTGCAACAAGTGTTCCTGCGATGACTACTCGACCGCCTGGAAATACAACAGGGCGTGTGGTCATAAGTTCTTGAAGCTTTAAAAAGGTAACAATCGAACCGCTGAAAGAGATACATCCAACGACAACGGTAAAGACTGTGAAGATAACTTCAGCTGTTGTGGCCTCGTTACCAAGATTCATATATTCAACTATTGCTACGAGAGCGGCAGCGCCGCCACCTACTCCGTTAAAGAGGGCAACAAGCTGTGGCATCTGTGTCATTTCGATTTTGCGCGCAGCAGGGACTCCGATGATGAGTCCAAGTGCGATCGCGCCAACGATGAGCCAGAAGTTATGGAGAGGTAGCGCATGAGCGGCAGATCCGTCGCGTGGAGGTGTTACATAGAGAAAGACAGAGAGCGTTGCAATAGTTGCACCGAATGCACCGATGAGATTTCCGCGGCGCGCAGTCTTTGGGTGTGACAAACCTTTGAGGGCAAGGATAAATGCAACACCTGCTGCAAGTCCGATGAGGTCATAAGCAGTGCTGCTCATTTCTTGACCTCCTTCTTACCCTTAAACATTTCGAGCATGCGATCTGTCACCACAAAGCCACCGACCATGTTGATAGTTGCAAGGACAATTGCTGCAAGGGATAAACCGAGTTCCAGATTGGTTTCACTGTGATCGGCAACGATGATTGCACCAACCAAGATCACGCCGTGAATTGCATTGGCACCTGACATAAGCGGTGTGTGTAGCGTGGAAGAGACTTTAGAGACCACTTCAAATCCCACAAAGACGGCAAGGGTGAAGATTGAGACGATTGCTATTGCATCCATTTACTTCTCACTCCCTGTAGGTGTGTGGCGACTTCCTGCGTGCGTGACAGCTGATTTATCGATGATCTCATCACTGAAATCGATAGAAAGATCTACAGCTTCACCATCTTTTGCTGCCTTTGTCATAAGAGTCAAGAGATTTACAACGTTACGTGAGTACAGGCTCGATGCGTGGAATGGCAGTTGGCTTGGTACATCTTTTCCACCCCAGATTCGAACGCCTTTAGCGGTCGTAACCATCTCACCTGGCTTGGAACCTTCAGCATTACCACCTGTCTCTGCAGCGAGGTCGACGATGATTGTTCCTGGCTCCATTGCATCGATCATCGCTTGAGTCATCAATCGTGGAGCAGTACGGCCCGGAACAGCGGCTGTTGTAATCACAACATGTGACTTTGCAATGTACGGAGTAAGTAGTTCACGTTGCTTTGCTGCGCGCTCTTCCGTCATCTCACGCGCATATCCTCCAGCACCTTCGAGCGCTTCAAGTTCTAACTCGATAAATGTTGCTCCCATTGATTTCACTTCATCTGCTGAAGATGGGCGAACGTCGTAGGCAGAGACAACTGCTCCTAATCTGCGGGCAGTTGCAATTGCTTGTAATCCGGCAACACCTGCACCAAGCACAAGAACTTGTGCAGGTGTAACTGTTCCAGCCGCTGTCATTAACATCGGGAAGAATCGTGGAGATAGTTCAGCTCCGACAAGAGCTGCGCGATATCCAGCGCAGAGAGCTTGCGATGTCAGCGCATCCATCGACTGTGCACGAGAAATACGTGGAACTAGCTCAAGTGAGAAAGCTGTAACGCCGGCCTTGGCTGCTGCATCAATTGAATCGGTCGCAGTTACCGGTGAGAGGAAAGAGATTGTGACTGCGCCTTTCTTTAAGGTAGAAATTTGCGCGGGAGTAAGAGATGAAACCGAGAGAACAACATCTGCGCCACTCAAAACATCACCGCTCTTAACCGTTGCACCAGCTGCGGTGAAGAGCTCATCTGTTGCCTGAGAATGGTTACCTGCGCCAGATTCAATTACTACTTCATAACCAAGGCGGGTCAACTTATTAATGACATCAGGAACGAGCGCGACTCGCTTCTCGCCTTCACGGATCTCTTTCGGAACAGCAACTCTCATGCGGACAAGATACCCACAGTTGACCTCACCATCTACTTGTACTGATGGGTTTTTTAGAAGAGTTGAGGCTAATTACCTTGAATCTCGCCTCGAGTCAGGTGGTAGAAGAGAGCTTGAATAGTTGTGCGACGATGGTAGGCCTCGCGCCAGATCACCGATTTGGGACCATCAATTACAGATGCCTCAACTTCTTCGCCTCGGTGTGCGGGAAGACAGTGCATAAATATTGAATCACTAGCGGTCAGAGACATCAAATTCTCTGTTACTGCAAATGGGGATAACGCTGCAATTTTCTCTGTACGTTCAGATTCAGGATCTCCCATAGACATCCAGACATCTGTATAGAGAACAGATGCTCCTTGTGCTGCTGCTTCAGGATCATTGGTGACTTCAATTACTGCGCCACTCTTCTTTGCAATTTCTTGCGCCTTTGCAATAACGGCAGCATCCGGTGCCCACTTGCCGCTAGGTGTGGCTGCAACAACGTGTGCGCCCATAATCGCGCCCATAATCAACCACGAGTGAGTCATATTGTTTCCGTCACCCAGATAGACAAATTTGCGACCTGAAATATCGGTTCCAAAGTTTTCGCGAATCGTTACCCAGTCAGCAAGAAGTTGTGTTGGGTGGTCATCATCCGTTAAGCCATTAATTACGGGAATAGATGCATGTGCACCGAGTTCATCTACATCTGATTGAGCAAAGGTGCGGATGAGGAGAGCATCACAGAAACCGCTGATGATCTTGGCTGTATCGGCAATTGTTTCGCCACGGCCAAGTTGCAGGTCATCTCCACGGAGAAATATCGGAGTTCCACCAAGATGAGCAACCGCTGTTTCAGATGCAAGGCGAGTACGTGTAGAAGGTTTGGTCATGTAGATCGCAACGCTCTTATTAGCTAGCGCTGTCTGAGAACGCAAAGGGTTCTTGGCAAATTCGGCAGAGGTATCGAGAAGCAGTTCAACATCTGCGCGAGAGAGATGCTCGGTGCGAAGTAAGTCCTTCATTGGGAAATTCTACAGGCAGAGAGATACCCCACGGGTACGATTTTCATAGATAATGCGCTCATGGGTATCTTCGATAAAAATCCTTTTGGGCGTCCTGGTATTGATTCAGATACCGACACACTCACGCGCCCAGATATTCAAGAGAGAGTCGAGGAACAAGAAGATGACGGTGGGCATGATCGTTTTGCCCATTACATAAAGAAAGAGAAGATCGTCGAATCCGCGGTTACAGGAAAAGCTGTTCGCGCCTTATGTGGCAAAAAATGGGTACCTTCGCGAGATCCGCAGAAGTATCCAGTATGTCCTGTCTGCAAAGAGATCTTTGAAGGACTTCGCCCTGGTCCAAAAGATGGCGACAGCGCAGAGTAAATAGAGTAAACAAATAAGTGGAGGTGCCGGGAATCGAACCCGGGTCCTTCAGAATTAAAACAGGGCTTCTACGGGCGTAGTGTGTTTAACGTTTTCTTAGTCCTGAATCTCATACACACAAGTATTCAACGAACTCAGTTGCGAAACTGTTCTCTCAAGGTGTTCGCAACGCCACCTCGATGAAGAGCTCTCTAGCGACGCCAGATTCCGGGACGAGAGCGCGCCCGGGCTGACGGATTCGGAACTAGCTTATGCAGCTAGGGCGAAATCACTGCGACTGTTGTCTGCAGTTATGTGTGCACAGGTTTCATGGTTTACGAGATCATCCCGGCTTCCTCGGCCCGCTTCCCCTGCCCCAACAACTAAAGTCGAGACCGTTCACCCCCAAGATTAAACTTGGGTGAGTTACGTGGAAAACGTAATTCACACTATGTAATTGTTTTTAACTTCCTTCTTACTTTTTTCGACAACTCACCCTTTGAAATTTTCTTTAGGTGGATTGATTTCTTAGAAGGTATGGAGCGACATTCTTGTCTGCCAACTCGATCTATCTAAGCGATGTCCCAAGTATAGAGAGAACTAGGGATAGGGAGAAATTAAGCCTAAAATTCTCTCTTGAGAATGGCATAGATCCACATGTTGCACCACTCGCCTTTAAAAAACTCTGATTCAATCAACTCTGCCTCTCGGCGCATCCCCAGCTTCTCTGCAAGTTTGGCCGACTGTGGATTACGGGTATCAATCCAAGCGCCTAAGCGGTGAAGTGGAAAATTCTTAAATGCATAATCCATCAACGCCCTTGTCGCTTCAAAGGCGAAACCTTGGCGCTGAAAATCCTGATGAGTGACATATCCAAACTCACCATATGAATCATCTTTTCTCTCAAGGCTGATATTCGACTGTCCAATAACTTTGCCTTTATTGGGACCATCTTTTAACTCCCAAGCAAGCAGTATGAAATCTCCATTTTCAGCCAGCACCTCTTTATGAAGCGGTGCATATTTTTCAAGAGCTTCTCGAACCTGCTCGCGCGTGCGCTCTGGCCAAGGGATATAACGAACTACCTCTGGATGAGATTGGTATTCACATAGATCATCTTCATCGCTCAGCGCGAGAGGGCGCAGAATCAAGCGCTCCGTCTCGATTCTCACTTGCAAGTCTTTCTCATTAAAAGTCTTTTCCAGATTGACGACGAGAAAGTTCGCGATTGATATCTCTGGTTGCTTGTTGCTCCATAAGCGTTGAACGCTTGTCATGAGCCTTCTTACCTTTGGCAATCGCTACTTCAATCTTTGCTTTTCCATCTTTAAAGTAGAGCTGCAGTGGAACCAGTGTGATTCCCGAATCTTTTGTACGCCCTGCGATTTTGCGCAGCTCGATCTTATTGACGAGTAATTTTCTTTTGCGACGAGGTGTGTGGTTGGTCCAGGTACCTTCCGTGTATTCAGGGATATGGACACCATGAAGCCACAGTTCGCCATTTTCAATCATGGCAAAACCGTCGATTAAAGATGCGCGACCTGCGCGAAGAGATTTAACCTCAGTGCCCATCAAAACAATTCCACATTCGTAAACATCTTCGATTGCAAAATCGTGACGAGCTTTCTTATTTTGGGCGATGAGCTTCTGTCCGACTTCCTTGACCATGAGCTCACCTCCCCTCTATCGAGTTATTACGTTTCTTAGAGGGCTAATTAAACCTTCAAATAGCGACGAAGGGTAATGAGCGAGGCGATCGTTGAGACAACGAGACCGGTAAGGAGCAACCAAGCTGAGGCCGCAACAACTTCGCCCCATCCAAAGAATTTAGTAAAGGTAAGAAGCGGTGCAACCTTGGTATCAACAACATATTTCAACCCTGACAAGAGCCCTGTTGCTAAGCCCCATCCGATAAATGCGGCGAAGACACCTTCGAGCAAGAATGGAAGTTGGATAGACCATGAAGATGCTCCGACAAGTTTCATCACACCTGTTTCACGGCGGCGGTTAAATGCTGCAATGCGAAGTGTGTTGCTAATCAAGAGTGCTGCTGTCAGTACAGAGAAGAGGCCAACGAGAAGCGCACCATTTCGAAGTACACCTAGGAGCTTAAAGAACTTCTCAAGAATTGTGCGCTGATCTTGAACAATATCTACGCCAGGACGTCCCGAGAACGCTGAGACCACAACGTCAAATTGAGTTGGATCTTTGAGCTTTACACGGAATGACTCTGGAAGTTGATCCGCAGTTACGTTCTGCGCAATTGCAGATTCCTTAAATCTTTCACGGAAACGTGAGTATGCCTCTGTCTGTGATTCGTAGAAGACGCTCTGTACAACAGGAAGGCTCTCGAGATCTGCCTTAATAGATGTGCGCTGTTCTTGCGTTACAACACCAGCAGCACATGAAGGTGATTCTGAGAGTGATCCGCAGAGAAATACTGAAACTTCAATCTTGTCATACCAATAATCCTTCATCGCGCTCACTTGTGAGTTAGAGAGAAGGCCGATACCAAGAAGAGAAAGCGAGATTGCAACGGTAACGATGACGGCGAAGGTCATTGTTAAGTTACGGCGAAGTCCGATACGAACTTCGCTTAATAGAAATCCTGCGCGCATTCTTCCTACCCCTTATCCCGTGTAACCATAAACGCCACGAACCTGGTCACGAATAACGTGGCCACCTTCGAGCTCGATAACGCGCTTGCGCATCTGATCAACAATTCCTGAATCGTGAGTAGCCATCAAGACTGTTGTTCCCTCACGGTTAATGCGATCAAGCAATTTCATAATTCCTACAGAGAGCGCTGGGTCAAGGTTTCCAGTTGGCTCATCGGCGATGATGATTGCAGGACGTGTTACATATGCGCGAGCAATAGCCACACGCTGTTGCTCTCCACCGGAGATCTCACTCGGCAAGCGATCGCCCTTGTCCTCAAGTCCAACAAGTTCAAGCATCTCTGGGACTTCGCGGTTGATCTCTTTCTGCGAATATCCCAAGACGTGAAGTGAGAATGCAATGTTCTCTGAAATTGTCTTGTTAGGAAGCAATCTAAAATCCTGGAAGACAGTTCCGAGTTGGCGACGAAGCTCTGGAACTTTGTGATTAGAGAGATTTCCCAGATCTTTTCCAGCTACATGGATAACGCCTGACGTTGGACGCTCTTCGCGCAGGATCAGACGGAGAAATGTTGACTTACCGGAACCTGACATACCAACCAAGAAGACAAACTCGCCCTTGGTGATTTCTAGGCTCACGCTATCGAGGGCAGGGCGATCCTGACCTGGATAAATCTTTGTTACGTTCTCAAAACGAATCATGGGGTTAGTTTATGTAGGAGCACCTCAAATCGGGCGCTTATTGTGCTGATTTACCGAAATTCACAGAGTTAACCCGATACATCTACGCGTGAAGTGTGATGTTAATTAATTGGAAGAACTGCGGCGCCAACGAATGCCAGCTTCAATAAAGTCATCAATTTCGCCATTGAGAACGGCAGAAGTATTTCCAGTTTCATGGTTATTTCGAAGATCTTTCACCATTTGATACGGTGCCAATACATACGAGCGCATCTGATTTCCCCATGAACCTGAGTTATCGCCCTTAAGTGCATTAATTTTCGCCTGCTCTTCTTGGCGGCGGCGTTCCAATAACTTTGATTGCAATACAGCCATCGCTGTTGCCTTATTTTGAATCTGTGAACGTTCGTTCTGACATGAGACAACAATGCCTGTTGGAATATGGGTCAATCGAACAGCAGAGTCTGTTGTATTAACACCTTGTCCGCCAGGACCAGATGAGCGATACACATCTACGCGAATATCTTTCTCATCAATTTCAATATGATCACTCTGCTCTACCACCGGAACAACTTCTACACCTGCAAAAGAAGTGTGGCGACGTGATTGCGAATCAAATGGTGAAATACGAACCAAGCGGTGAGTTCCCTGTTCAACAGAGAGCGTTCCATATGCGTAAGGTGCATTAACTCTAAACGTTGTTGATTTAATTCCTGCTTCTTCTGCGTACGACGTTTCCAGAACATCCACTTTGAATTCATGACGTTCGCAGTAACGCAGATACATACGCATCAACATTTCGGCCCAGTCAGCTGCTTCAACACCGCCAGCCTCTGATCGAATAGTTATCAGCGCATCTCGATCGTCGTATTCGCCATTGAGCAACGTTGTTACTTCTAATTCACTAATTGCCTTAACTGTTGACTCGAGTTCAAGTTCTGCATCACGAAGACCAGATCCATCTGGTTCATCAGCTGCTAGCTCAAAGAGCACAGGCAAATCATCGACTCGGCGTCGCAAGCTCTTTAAGCGCGCAATAGAAGATTGAACGCGGGAAAGTTTGCTTGTTACTGCTTGAGCCTTCTCAGGGTCGTCCCACAAATTCGGAACACCAGCTGCTGCTTCAAGTTCTACAGCTTCTGCTTCAAGTTTAGGAAGATCAAGAACTTTCTCAATCGAAGTAAGGGTCGCGCCAATCTCATTGATTTCGAGTGCATAGTCGCGAGCCATAGTGCAAGGATAGCGAGAAGTTAGGGGATAGAGAGACCATAGAAGTTATCCGTAATTTTTCGTTCATCAAATGCCCCAACGGTCGAAGAGATTCGCACCTTTGATAAGCCCGTAAAAGGAATAGTGAATGGAAGAGTTGCATAGGCGCTCGTTTGAATCGAAAGCGAATAGCCATCGCATTCAATCTGATCGATAGAGATATCTCCTAGATTTTCTCGAGTGACTTCTCTTCCAAGAGAAGCCCAACTCCTCATTGCAGAAAGCGCATCTTCGCTTCCTTTTTGGCAATCAATCGGAATTCCCGGATCTGATTCTGGAAATCCAGAGATATTGAAAATCAACCTCGATAAATTATATTTACTGCTGTAGTAACTCTCTAAATCTAAATTCCGAACCCCTCGTTGTGCTGCTGCCTCAGTTCCCTGGGTGAGCGCTCTTTTAGCCAGGTAAACGCTATTGATATTTGTCATCAAGGCAGAAGTAATCACCAGCAGCATAAATAAGGCCATTACTAACAGGGATATCGATCCACGTTCATCACGAAGAAACTTTCGAGTCATGCCCATGGCGACACATATTCAATTGCACTTACTCTCACTAATTCACCTTCTGATGATTTCGAAGTCAGAGCCACTCGCACCTCCGAATCAGGGGAAATACAAGGGTCTTGACTGCAAGATATATCAACATCGATTTCATCTACCCCGTTACGTAACTCGTACCCCAATAATTCGCCACCTTCGAAAATTACTTGCTTGGCAACATAGAAAGCGATTTCATCATTTGCGCTTGAGACAAATGCACGAGCAGATTCGCGAGCAAGTGTTCTTAAGGCGCTTTGTGAATCACTCGCGTGAGCAAATGAGGCAAAGTAGAGGAATAGAGGGAGGAAGAGTGGAATAGCCAAGATGCTAAATTCAACTGAAGCGCTACCACGACAGCTTTTAAGTCTGGAGAGAAATTCCCTCATCGTTGATTCTCGATGACTGCAATCCCGCTTACCTCCACCTTTGACGTGCGACCGAGAATGCGCGAAAGCCCTGGGACCAATTCAGGAAGAGCTCTCTCCTTGCGAGTAATGAGAAGTTCTAGATTCTGATGTGGATCTGGAGAATCAATAGGTAGAAACAAATCATCCTCCTCAAATTCGCCACTGATTGCTCTTACTGAAGCAGTGCTTTGTGCTGAGGCCTTATCCAAATTGCGAGCATGTATAGCAATTGAGATTTGTGTTGCAATAAGGAAGAGAAAAATCAATGGGATTAAGACCATCGAGCTCTCGACACTTCCGCGATCGCTCATGAAGAAACGCTTTCCAAGAGGAAGAGCAACCACCTATCGAATGCCGTTCATTGAATCTAAAGAATTCTTCAGAATAGCTGTTAAACGGGGAGCTGCAATAGTCCAGATTGCAGTCACAAGACCTGTAGTCATTAGGACAACAAGTACCCAACCAGGAACATCGCCTCGATCATCAGTAAGTGCGCGATAAATTCGAGTTTTCTTAAACTCAATGAGGCGAGAATTGATCGCCTGAAATAGTTGAATTGATTTGGTAGTTGAGATTTCAGATACTTTAACGAATGTAGACATACTTCCTTCTTTCTGGTTTCTGGTTTCTGGTTTCTGGTTTCTGGTTTCTATTGACTGAGCGTTGATATATAGCTTTCTTCTTCATCCAGGAAAATTAGGTTGCCGCAAAGAGATCTAGCCCGGATAGCGATGGCCAGAGGGCAAAGAGAATCGAGATCGGTAAAATCAGAAAGACAACTGGAATCATCATCGAAATCTCCGCCTTACCTGCAGCGCTGAGCACTCGATTTCTTTGATAATCACGGGCCTCGCGAGCATGTCCGTGAAGGACATCGATTAAGGGCGCACCTCGACTCACTGCTATCGCGATTGCATCTATAAATCTGCGCACTACTACTGAGTCGATTCGTCTACCCATGTGATCAAGTGCCTCGGTGAAGGGGATCCCTACCCGCACATCCTCGACTATCTGAGCAAATTCATTGATAAGTGGGCTACTACCCCGAGAAGAGATACGAGATAAAGCTGCCAAAGGTGTTTCTCCAGCCGATAGTGAGAGAGTTAACATTTCAACAATTGCGGGAAAGTCGGATTCGATTCGAATCTGAAAAGTTTTTACACGCTTTCGGAGATTGATTTCTGTGATCAAGACCGTGAGAATGAGAATGAAACTTGAAAGTAGAAAAACTTCTGAGAAATTTCTACCAGCGAGAGCCATAGCAGTCGTTAAAGGAATTGAGATCGCTGTGGTAATTACGATCTGTTTGATCCTGAAGTCTTCGTAAGCAACATCGGATGACTTCTTAAGAGAAGCAAGATGAGTTCTCGCCCCAGTGGGATCGCCAAGCTTACGAATCAGTTTCAGCGTCATCTTCTCCCATTGAATGTTTTCATTGAGAATAAAGATCACCGGGAGAGAAATAAGGAGAGTAACAAACAGTGTATT
>Ga0209230_10000267_pt1 | contig 20058 bp, 17 predicted proteins | sample LakOntMetagenome_FD_187467 | JGI IMG/M metagenome (GOLD analysis project Ga0209230, IMG submission 187467) | Freshwater and sediment microbial communities from Lake Ontario - Sta 18 epilimnion Metagenome (SPAdes) (version 2) | ecosystem: Environmental > Aquatic > Freshwater > Lentic | place... | reverse complement strand
GGATCAAGGAAGAAACGCGATTTTGCGGTAGAGGTATTAAACAATGATTTGTTCCCTCATTGTCAGACACTTAAGCAGAAGTTGTATTTCTTGGGATACATGACAAACCGATTGATACAGACCGCGTTAGGATGGATGCCCGCGAGCGATCGTGATTCCTATGTCAACAAGAGAATAGACATGACAGGAACATTATTAAACAATTTGTTCCGAAACTATTTCAACAAGCTTGTTAAAGAGATGCAGAAGAATATATTGAAGGAAGTGAACAGCGGATCATGGAAGTCCAGCGATGATTATGAGAATATCATAAACATGGCAAACATATGTAAGTTGATCAAATCAACCACAATAGAGACCGGCATTAACCGCGCACTGTCAACCGGCGATTTCAGCATCAAACATAGCAATAGCAGCAAGGTTGGTGTTGCCCAAGTGGTGAACCGATTGACCACGGCCGCCACACTAAGTCATATGCGCCGAGTTAATACTCCCATTGACAAGAGCGGCGAATTAATAGATCCCAGAAAGTTACACGGCACAACCTGGGGGTTCTTATGTCCTGCGGAAACCCCAGAAGGCCAGTCCATTGGATTAGTCAAGAATATTAGTCAATTGACACATTTGACGATTGCCACGAACAGTGCGTCGTTGTACACTTATGTTGCCCCTCATATATTAGCAGTCAATGACGCCTCACCAATTAGCACATTTGATAAAGTCAAAGTATTTGTAAATGGTTGTTGGGTGGGCGTAACAGACGAGCCAATGGAATTGTATAATGAAATGAAGGAGAAGAAGTACAAGGGAATCATCAACATTTACACATCCATTGTGTTTGATTGTAAGATGATGGAGATCCGCATATGTAATGACGGCGGCCGAATGACGAGACCCTTGTTGCGAGTCAATCAAAAGACTAGACAAGCCTTGATCACACCCGAGATTATTACTGGATTGAATGACGGCGAATTGTCTTGGAACGATTTGCTTACCAATTGCCGTTTGGAGACGTCGGTGATAGAGTATATTGATCCGGATGAGCAAAATATGGCATTGATCGCATTGAAGTCCAAGGATTCATATGTTCAGAGAAATATGAAATTGCCATTCACGCATTGCGAGATACATCCGAGCACCATTTTCGGAGTATTAGCATCGTGTATTCCATTCCCCGAGCACAACCAGGCACCCAGAAACACTTATCAGTCGGCGCAGGGCAAACAAGCCATGGGAATGTATGCGACCAACTTTGACCAGCGATTTGACAAGACAGCCTATGTTTTGACTTATCCTTCAAGACCCCTGGTTGACACCCGCTTGATGAATTGGTTGGATTTGGTAAAGATCCCTTCTGGACAGCAGATTCATGTGGCAATTATGTCACACACTGGTTATAATCAGGAAGACAGTGTATTAATCAACAAGGGGTCTATTGATCGCGGCATGTTCTTAACCACGATTTATCACACGGAGAAGGACGAGGACAAGAATATCACAAGGTTTGTGAGTAGATGTCGTCCCGACCCTACAAAGACGAAGGGAGTGAAATATGGAAATTACGACAAGATTGGCAGCGACGGATTTGTGGCGGAGAACACGATGATCAATGACCGCGACGTGATAATGGCGAAGGTGGTTCACATCAAGGAGAACCGCAATGATCCTACAAAAGTAATCAAGTTTGAAGACCAGAGCAAGTGTTATAGAACGACCGAGGAGACATATATTGACAAGAATTATGTAGGAAGAAACGGTGAAGGATACAACACCGCCAAAGTCCGCGCTCGTATATTCAGAAAGCCAGTTTTTGGAGATAAATTCAGCTCTAGACATGGGCAGAAGGGCACTGTGGGAAATATCATTCCTGAGTGCGACATGCCTTATACTAAAAACGGATTGAGACCGGACATTATTATAAACCCTCATGCGATCCCTTCCAGAATGACGATTGGACAATTGAAGGAGACGATTCTAGGAAAAGTTTTGATAGAATTGGGAATGTTTGGAGACGGCACCAGTTTTGGCGATTTGGACGTAAAGACGATTGCTGCGGAATTACAGAAAGTCGGATATGAGAGTTATGGAAACGAAGTCATGTACAATGGTCTGACGGGAGAGCAGTTTGAGACCAATGTGTTTATTGGGCCGGTGTTTTACCAGAGACTTAAGCACATGGTGAATGACAAGCAGCATAGCAGATCAATTGGACCGATGGTGAATTTGACGAGACAACCTGCCGAAGGCCGAGCTCGTGATGGCGGATTCCGAATGGGTGAAATGGAGAAGGACGGTCTATTGGCACATGGTGTGAGCCGATTTTGCCGAGAGAGATTGTATGATGTGTCCGACAAATACAGTGTTCATGTTTGTAAGAAGTGCGGAATGATCGCACAGTACAATGACAAGGGATTCGCGATGCAGAAATCCAATTTCACAGTACATCAATGCGCAATATGTAATAATACAACAGACTTCGCATATGTGGAGATACCATATGCGTTCAAACTGTTGGCACACGAATTACAGACAATCAATTGTGTTCCGAGGTTGCTTACTGAGTAAACAGAATGGCATGAGACGAGTAAATAATATTATCAATCAATCAACAAATGTTTTTTTATTTGACAAAAAAACTACTTAGAGAAAATCCGAATAATATATTGGGTGCCTCTTTAGCTCAGTGGTAGAGCATTTCACTTGTAATGAAAAGGTCTTGGGTTCAATCCCCAAAGGAGGCTTGGTATTTTTATATTTGCGTGAATATAAAAATAAATGAAAATAACATATGGAATTTGTCAATAATATAGTATAGGAATGATAGATAAAGTAGCAATATTTGTTGGATTCGCGTCGGCATTTTTAATAGGATTGAACATATGTGTCATGATTCAAAAATTAAGAAACAAATAATTAAGCCAATGTCAACAACTTTAAATTCACATATTCGGTTTGTTTGTTGTATAATTCGGAATTAAAATTTTCAAATATACCTGAATTAATTTCATTGGCGCAGTCAAGATATTTCATGAAATCTTTACCAAGACTTTTCAGTTCATTTTGTTTATCCGCTGGGTTCTCTATGGCGTCCACAAACTCCTTAATATTCAAATAATATTTCTTATTTTCTAGAGAAAATACATCGTAGGAAGAATCAATTAATGCTTCATCGGCTAAAATAATGAGATGAACCCGGACTCCCTCATCTGAGGTCACGATCGCAGGATAGACCTCTATTTTTTTGTCGGGATATGTTTTTTTCAAATAGTCGCTCATACATTTTGCGTTGGTGGCGCAAGCGCCTTTTATTTTATAGAAATGTTGAAAATTCATCATTTGTAAAACAATATTTTCCATTATAGAAAGACGCGTCTACAAATATTATGGCATATTAGCGCAAATATTATCCTTAATATCCCCGTTGCCGTTGTCAAAACAAATATCATGCTATTCTACCGCGACAAATCTTCGTTCCATATAAATTCGGAAACAAATATCCACAACCACACACATTATATTATTTATAATTAAAATGCTGGAACGATAATCATCTTCTATGACGGTCAATGTATAAATCATGGTCACAAACAACACTGATTGAAAGACATAGCTATAAACCAATAATGTTTCTATTTTATCAAGATTGTTCTTTGAATATACCAGAATTAAATAATTGAAGAAAATTTTCAAAATATAGAACAATATCAATACTTGAAACATGTCGTTTTTATTGCCGGCAACGTTGCTTTTAGCCGCAAATATATTGATGCCATTCATGATTGAATTTGACAAAAGGTGAAACAACATTATATGCGCAAATGTTCGGATTTGTATATGTGCGTTTTCTATTTCTGCGCGAGAATCTCTCATAAGGATCGGGTATAGCAGTTGATAAAAACTTTTACAATGAGGGCAAAAGTTCTTATTTTGACCGGAGTTTAATAATAGTAATATACAGCCGATGTGATAAGCCGAGTTGGCGCATTCACATGGAAGTTTTACGAGATCTTCTATTTTAACAATTTCAAGATCCAATTGCGAAGCAAGCATCCGACTTTTTGTTGGATCTATGGATTCAAGACATATTAAGCATTCTTTGTCCTTTAGAAAATCCTTGTCGGGTTTTTTGAATTTTTTTAAAATTTCCATTCAATACTGGTATTATACATGTCAAAACCATATATGAATTTGTAAATTATATATTCAAATGTTTGCCAGATCTTTCAAGAGAATTGTAAAAATCCCTATGCCAATGAAGAGACGTTTCTCCGATAAATGTAGAATAGACGAAATAAAAAAAGATTTAAATTTAGCAAAGTATGACATGGATACGTTGAATTATTTGACTTGCGTTAATATATTTATTTCGCTACTTACATTGTTTACAAAATAGATTTGAAAAGTTGGGATAATGATTTTAAATTTAGATTGAATTAATATGTGTGAATATTTTATAGAGTTTGAGAATGTCTATTGAAGATTCACAATCTCATTATGATCCACCAAGCACAGAAGCTTTTTTTAATTCATTACATGAACCCTCAATTGCTGAAAAAAAACCTTATTATATAGTGACAAAAGGTACTCATCGGGTTTATCCAAAATATTTTCCAAAAATACAGACAATGGCCACACTAGGAGATGCACCTGCTTCCGAAACTATAATATTATATGATCAGATAAGACGTAATGGTAAACGAGACGATGATAACAAATTTCCTGAAAAAAAAGAAAAGGCCATAGTTAACATAGGTGAAAAATCAAAAATAAACAAAAAATATTATCATGTTAATACACCCGGAAGCCCGTTTTTTATGTATTCACAAACAAAACCTACTAAACTTTCAAAAATATTATTTCCTGGAATGAAATCTGTAAAATACGTTCTTGACAATTTTGACTCATCTCTAAGTCCTGATAATAATATTGGATTTTGTTTCATGTTTCTTTTACCTTTTAATGGAGAAAAACTTATGGTAACACAATTTTATAATTTTAAAGAAAGACCGGGACCGGGACCAGGTGACTTTCAACAGGCTATGTTGAATTTAATTACAAATTTTAATATAAAATCCGGAATTCCAGTTGCGAACATTGCATGTTGTGCGTTAAACTTTCATAATAATGTTTATGCTGCTTACCATGTGTCTTCCGAATATAACGAAGTTATATGGAAAAAAATAAAAATTTTTATTTCAGATATAAAAGAAGGCAATTCAACTGTAAAAACAGAAGAACACAGAATATCAACTGTTATTTCTTCTGATGCAATAATTGACGCTGATGTACATTTGATTGACTATTATTCATATTCAGATTCAAAATCAGAATTATATCCATCCGGATTGCGTCATGGATCATTTTTAGAACTATTTGAATTTCTTTTGACCAACCCTGACCCAGATGCAATATTTGGAGGAACCCGAAAAAAGAAGAGAAAAACAAAACGCAAAAAACAAAGATCCAAACGCCGATCCCAAAAGAATTCAAACCGCTCCCTTAAAAATCGGCAATAAATACTTATCAAAATCCTTATCCGATTTTTCCGGATGAAACAAATACCCTATCCATTTATTAGTGGTGGCGTTAGTAATCGTGTCTGCTCTCCTACTTACAACCGTCCATTTATTTGTCAATTCCTTGATGCGATCATGATAATTAAAATGAACTTTGTCTGTGGGAGATTTATCATCATCAAATTCAATTTGTCTAATTCCATTCACCAATCGGCCTTCCTCTATCTTGCCGACAGATTTGTGTGCCAGGAGCTGAAATCCAAAACAGGTTCCAACGATTCTTATTTTTTTCTTCATCAAAACATCAATTAAAGGAAATTTGTCGCCGTCTCTTAAAATGCGATTGGCGGATCCGGATAAAAATATCAAATCCACTTTTTCTTTATTGGTCAAAAGAAAGTTTTCTAAATCAGAATAATAAACACACACAAATTGTATGTCATGTTTTATCATTCTTTTAACAAGAGTTTTCTTCAATTCTTCTTTTAAATACCATTCGTCAAAATATATTACAAGTATCATTATACAATAGAGGAGAAAAATTGACTTTGAAAATCGCGCCCGATGCCACATCAAAAATATAAAATGTACAAATTAATCGTAACAATCATCTGTTTATTCGTGGCGGCAAACGCCAATAGAAACCTCTTAATAGAATATAAATTCACTCTTGATAATGAAGGGTGGGAAATCGTGGGAAACAAACAAATATCGCCTCGCGATCCAAGCGATCACGCCCGATACAACATCAAGGACATGTCTCAATACATAACAGGCAAGGACGATTTGATAAATGTGGATTACAAATTGAAAGACGACAAGAATCTGTGGTATTTCAAATCGCCGGCGATAGAGAATGTGTTTTTAGACCCTAAAAAGAGGTATTTTATATCATTCACAATGACAAGTTTCATGGGCGATTTCACAAAAATCAATAAAAACGTGAAAGACGCGGCGATCATAATAAAAACAGACAAAGGCGATGTCAAAATAAGATTCCCGGAAGATTATGATGGAAAAACACAGAAAATCATGATGCCGATAGAGGAAAAGAACAGACATGTGGAATCAATTATGATTCTTGGAGATTGGACGCGAGGAATAGAGATGTTGGGGTTGGACGACGTGAAAATAATATCATATGAATAAATTTGGAATTCATATAATAAATTGCGTTATGGGTTTTTTCATTTAGTATTTAATCAAATACCGCAAAACCACATAAGGTTGCATATTGTTGTGAGGCGATCCGCCGCCAACAGAATCAATGACCAAAGCCAAAGTTGATGTGCTGCTAATCTCAGCAGGAGTGGCATCTAAAGTACTAGATTGCGTGTCGGCTAAACCAGTGCGTTGAGCCAAACCAGGATTTGCAGGACCACCAACTGCGTTAGAGCTATGACTATGATTCGGCATTTGTGCCTCGGTGAGTGTGTGTGTCTCCGCACCAGAAATATCAGCCAAAGGTCGGTCGGTTAATCCAGCGCCTTGTCCCAATCCAACACCAACGCGGCCTCTCATATCAGGAATTTTGAAAATTTCACCGGATATGCCAACTGTGCTATAAGTGTATCCAATGGCCAAAAACAAATCATAATAAGTGGATCCAATTGTGCCTTTTGCAAATATTCGTCCATTACAGTCAAGCCATCCACCAGGTTCAGTTACGGCAGCAGACATAATAATAGTTCCGGCGGGAATAAGAACAAACTTGTCCAAATAATAGTTTCCGGTGGCGTAAAAATTGGTAGAGTGTAAATCTTTGCCAACAGATAAATTGCCATATACAGTCGCATCTCTCTCAACATAAAGATCACCTTCGTGCATGGGAGGTTTTGTGAAGTTGTTAAGACGATTTTCTAAATAAACATTTCTATTCGTAGTTTGTGATTGTATTCTCCTAAACGACATAATATATAATATTAAAACATAAATAAATTAATTTTTGAATTGTTTAGTTCTAACCTTTTTTAATTTTGCGTTGACCTTTTCTATTTGCGCATCAAGTTCTTCTTTTTTTGTTTGATAAACGGCCTTGTCAATATTTATGAAAGAACTGACTTCATCCAATGAAGTTTGTAAAACCCTTTGTGAAACTAATAAGTTATTATAAAGTTGGAACAAATTAATAAAAAAAGGATTCTTATATTTATTGGAAAATTCCTCAACAGTGCAACTATCGGAGAATTCAACATTATCAACAAAAAACTGTTGTTTGATGCTTGTCATGGTTATGGCATTTGATTGGATATTCATCTCAATGACTTTCTTCAATTCAATTTGACAATCGTATTTTTTAATCTTATCTTCCAAAGCCGATCTCTTGTCCATGAGGTCCGCTCTATTGTCTTTAAGCGCGTTAATCTCAATGGCATTTTCAATAGTGCTCAATCCCTTCTTTAAAAAATCCATTATAGAGTATTATTAAAACAATATTCTATATCAATATAAATTACATTATTTAAAGACGACGACGACGTCTTCTCTTGGCACGCGTGGCATTTTTGGCCGTTTTTTTGGTCCGTTTTGTAATTTGTTTTTGTTTAATTTTAATAATTTTAATAATTTTTATTTTGAATATTTTTGATGCCTTGCCTTCTTGACAGTGATTTGCGCCGACCGCATTCGCATTTGATGTAAACATTTGTGCTGATGCTGTTGCCGGAATATCTTTAACACTTGTGCCAGTTGTGATAATTTCAAAATATTTATTTTTAGACTCCAACATCGCAATCACTTCGCTTAATAAAACAAAATCGGCAAGTGGCGCCAAATAACTTGTTGAAAACAATGGTTTATCCATGTAAACATTATGTTTTCCAATGCCAAGAGCAGGAGGCGGCAGTGCTTGTTTACAAGGATAGTATATGTAATTATTTTTGTCTGTTCCGGTCAAAAAATGACTTTTGATACCTTCGCCGCCAATTGCGTAGAAAGAATTGCCCACTTTAATGATCTTGTTTTGATCACTTTCCGCCAAAAATTCGGCAATATTCACATTATCTATATTTATAATATCTTCAGCGGTTTCTGGTATTTTACGTTTTTTCATTCTGACAACCTTAAGTTTTGCGGGTTTCACTTCACCAACAGAAAACCTGCTTCTACTGCTTCTACTACTTCTGCTGCTTCTGCTGCTTCTGCTCAAACTTGAACTAAGACTCGGACTATCTGGAGCATACCGCATTAATAAATCAATAACTTCAACGTCGCCCTTTTGTTGCGCATAATTCAACACAACGTTCTCTTCATCCGCATCTACATCATAAGCTTCATAAATCAAAAGAGTTTCAATTACTGCTAAATGACTTCCATTATTATTTTCTTTCACGGCAATCAATAATGATGTAGTTCCATCATCAATCTCTTCCAATTCATCTGCGCCTCTTTCTAATAATAGTTTGACAATATCATTATGACCATTCTTGCACGCAATATATAAAGGAAAATAACCATCTTCCGCCTTTTTATTGATGTATTCATCTATTGCGTCAATTTCTTCTGCTGCGTCAAGTAAAGCATCTATTATCTCTAATGCTCCTTCATTATGGGTGCCACTTTCACATACTAAATATAAAGGGGTGGCAAACTTTAAATCCCATGTCATTATACTAGCGTCATTATCTAACAACAATTCAACAATTTCCACATTTTTTAGGTGACACGCCAAGTGTAAAATGGTCCAACCCTCTTTTTCATTTACATGATCAATATCTGCTCCATTGTCTATTAAATATTTAGAAATTTCTATATTTTCTTGTAGCACAGCCAAATACAAAGGTGTTTCACCTGCACTGTTTTGAATATTAACAATTGCTGGGTTTGCTTCTACTATTTTTTCAACAGCTTTCAATTTATGTCCATTAATTGCTTGCATTAGCAATTGTTCAACAGTTTTTGTTTTTTTATTTGTAAAACTCATTTAATATATATTATATATTATTGCACTATAATTATAGAGTATTATGTAAAACAATACTCTATACATTTATTTAAGCCGTATAAGTGCGTTTAAGCGCATAAGGGTTCTGATTCAAAGCAGAATATAAATCTGGAGTATTGCGATCCATTTGAATATTGGTGTTCAATTGTTGCGACTTGTAATTCATTTCGCCAAAATCAGTAAGTCGTTGATTTTGCGAAGGCATTTTGGGCATCAATGAACGGTTATTAATCATGTCAATATCTTTGGCTTTGCCTTGATAATTGGTATCACCATTGAACAATTTCATATTGGAATTGCCAAAACGACCATTAATAGTGGAGGCCTTAATATCACTGGGTTTATGCGACAACTCTGCGTCATAGGGTCTAAGCGCCGAGTTGGCATATCCTCCGCCTCCAATGTACGAGGTGGTTGAGGTGTCACGTTGTTGCGGAACAACTTGGTAAGGAGTCGCCAAATAACCATTATTGACTTGGCCTCTATTAACATTAAGATGATTCACCGATTCCTCAGTAGTTTCACGCATAGTGTGAGCAGGCGCGTCATTGGGGTTATACAAATGACCCTGAGACACGGCAGACTTCGCGTCACCATACACACGCATATTACCAACCACGTTTTGTTTTCTAGATGGTCTCATGATTTCAAGAAGAGGTGCCACAACGGCGCCTAAACCACTTTTAACGGAACCAAAATATCCATTGTCGTCGGATTGCGAGACATAAGAACGGTTATTCATGTAAAGTTGATTGGATTTGGAACCGTAATCACCCTCACTGGCAAACCCGCGGCCATTGGCATTAGCAACACCCAATTGCGTCTGTCCATTTTCAGTGCGATGACTAGGTAAAATCTCACCAGGATTAATAGGCACAGCGTGTAAGCTTTGCGCGACACCTTCATATTCAACAGTTGTATCGGGACGATTCACATGACGCTCAACAGGAATAGCATGAGACGTTTGACCCTTGCCTACACCGGTGGTGGTGAAAAGTCGGTCTTGACCCCATTCAAATGAGGTTTCCGGGCGATTTTTCTGATAAGCGCCTAAAATGCCGACATTGGTGATACGGCTTTTGGCGGGACCTTCGTGACCCAAAAACATGGTATCCGTTGCCTTTTTGTTATTGGCCGTTCGCAAGTCATCAACCGTTTTGGGGAGCCACGTTTCGCGACTAAGATTACCCGCGTTGTAGCCGCCCGACCCTGTATTTTGATTAGCACCTAGACCAAGACCAGGACCGACTTGTTCTTCTTGAAATGGTTTAACACCATTCATGCGCAAACTAGGGTTGACACGAGATTGGTAGAAATCATTCATGTTGGGCGCACCGTAAGGATTTTCTATTTTTTCATTGGGTGAAAAAAGCGGCGACTGTTCAGATTTGACAATTTGTGTGGAACCGGTTCCTAAATAATTATCAAGGATGGCTTCATTATTTTTGCCATCGCTAGATGATCTCACCTTTCCGCCGAAGAAAGGCATCATGTTATTGTGTTTAAAATAGTCAGACTCAACCTGTTCTCCGGCCAAACTTTTATATTGATTTTTATTTGCGTTGACTGATTCGGATACAAGTGAATTTTTAGCAGCGGGGTTGAAGTATTTATCAGTATAAGCGGAGGTGCCGTCATATCGGTTCAATACAGAAGTCTGGGCAGTAACATCACCTTCGCCATTATAAGAGGTGGATGGAGGATAATTGCGATCGGGCACATCCACATTTGGCAATTTACTAGAAAATCCTTCAGATCCACATTTTTTAGATTTTGCGGCTTGATTAGACACAATATAAAGACTTCCAAGAGCAACTAAAGGTATAGCTAATTCCATAGTTTTATATATAATATTAAAAATATATAATTCTAATGACGATTCTATTGTGTCAAACAATTTATTTATTATAGGGGATGGGGTCTCCATTTCCGATGGAACCACGAGAATACTTATCTTTAAAGTAATCTTTTTCTAAAATGCGTGTGTTCAAGTTTTCATAAAAAGGTTTATTCAAAAAGGTGGTGTCAATGGGGTTAATTTGCGGCGGTTCCCATCTATTGTTTTCAACTTCGCGATAAGTCCACGCTGGATGAGTCGCACGAGATTCGTCGGTAACATAATCAATAGTTTCTTTAATGGTTGCGTTCAACATGGGAACGGTGGCATGTTTTTTATAATCATTCGCTTGAACATGATCACGGATAAGAGGCCGAGACAGACCTCTTAAATCACTATTAATGTCCATCATATTAGAGCAAAAATTGGCGCCCCATTTTTGGATGCGAACATGCGGATCATTATTAAAAGGCATATTTACGCCATTGCCGGGAACATCTAAAGTGTGTCTTCCGGAAAAGGTATCAATTGCGTTACGTTTTTCAATTCGTCCTCTATCGTCAAAAATTCTAGTAGATGCCATGAACAATATATTGTAAAGACAGATAAAACAATTTAAATGTTACTGTAAATATAGATTAATTAAAATTGAATGACAAGCAATCTTCCTAAATTGTGTTTAAATATGATAGTGAAAAACGAGAGCAAAATCATCAGGCGACTGTTTGATTCAGTCGTTGACATAATAGACAGTTATTGTATTTGTGATACAGGAAGCACCGATGATACTATCACAATAATAGAGAACTATTTCAAGAAAAACGGCAAACCAGGAAAAGTGATCACTGAACCATTTAAGGATTTTGGATACAATCGCGCACATTCTCTATTGGCGTGTCAAGGAGAGCCATTGGCAGATTACATTTTATTGATGGACGCGGACATGATTTTGGAAAAGGGCGCGGATTTCAATTTGGAAGATTTTAAAAAGGGATTGGATAGAAGTCATGCATATTATATTTTACAAGGATCGTCAAAATTGTCCTACAAAAATGTAAGAATAGTAAAGAACAACATTGGTGCGACTTATTGGGGGGTCACGCACGAATATGTAAAGATGCCGCATGGATCCAAATATTCATCAATAGAGAAAAACATATTATTTATAAATGATGTTGGCGACGGAGGCGCAAAAGCGGATAAATTTGAGCGCGATATCCGCCTACTATTAAAGGGATTGGAAGATGAGCCAAATAATGACAGATACACATTTTATTTGGCAAACAGTTATAGAGAGAATGGTCAGAGAGATAAGGCAATAGAGACGTATAAAAAACGCATAGAAATTGGTGGCTGGATAGAGGAAATATGGGAGAGTTATTATAATATTGGAAAATGCCATATGATTCTAGGAGAACCGGAGAAGGCAATTGCGAATTGGTTGGAGGGATATGACAAGTTTCCGAAAAGGTTGGAAAACATATATGAGATAATGGCTTATTATCGGACGCAATCAAAGCATCAATTGGTGTATGAATTTTACAAGATTGCGAAAAAGAGGTTGGGTGAAATTGTCGGAATCTCTGATTCCTTAGATTCCAAAAGAACCGTCGGAATCTCTGATTCCTTAGATCATTTATTTATGCAAAACGATGTCTATGATTACAAGATAGATTATGAATTCACAATATCCGGATATTATTGTAATCCGGACAAAATAAACATGACAGATTTGTGTATGAAAGTATTGGCAGTTCCGTCCATTGAAGACGGCATAATAAAAAACATGATGGCAAATTACAAATTTTACGCGCCAAAACTAGTTGCGTGGGAAGACATAGACATGACCGGCACAAGTTGTTTATTACCTCCGGATTTCTACAAAGTGGTTCAGAGCACCAAAGGTGCTCCACTTGTATTAACCCAAAGGGTGAATAATGAACTAACATCAATAGATAAGGATTTCTCAAAAAGCACTCCAACATTTTGTCATTTAGATGAAGGTAAAAAAACGATTGTAAATGTGCGACATGTGAATTACAAGATTGGCGAGAAGGGTGAATACATAAACAAGGACCGAATAATCACAAAAAACGCGATAACTGTTTACGATAATTCTGCGAGGACGATAGAGAAAGAGTTTGAAATGAATTATGATAAAGAATTGGATGGATTGTATGTTGGATTGGAGGACGTCCGATTTATAGAACATAAGAACGAGATATATTTCACGGCAAACCGTGGATTAGAACCCGGATTGATGTGTGTTGAATATGGCAAAATAGACGCGGAAACGCAAACCACGACGTCGCACGTATTAATAAAAACGGACGGAATCACAAATATAGAAAAGAATTGGGTGTTGTATGAGACGGCCGATAGAGACACGCTCAGAATAGTATATAATTGGTATCCGATGACAACATATGGAATTGGCGCTGATGGCAAATCATTGACTAACAAAAAGACAACAGAGACACCGGCATTTTTCAAAAATCTGAGGGGATCCACAAATGGCATAAGAGTAAGTGCAGAGACATGGTTCCTATGTCATGCCGTTAGTTACGAAGATCGTCGTTATTATTATCACATAATAGTGGCGATAGACGCAGAGACGGGAAATGTTACCAGGTGGAGCAAGTTTTTCACATTTGAAGGGAAGCCGGTGGAATACGCATTGGGATTTACCCACAACAAATCAGATGACACATTCATGTTTGGATATAGCACAATGGATCGCACAACTGAATATCGCAAAACGAGCAAAGAATTATTGATGGCGCTTTTTGTTTAGTAAATTCAAGTGATATAGAAAATATAAACTATAAAGTGCAACAATGATTTTTAGTATAGCAAATCTTCCAACAGAAATCACAAGAGAAATAACTACATTTCTTATTCCTGCGTCAAAGAATATAATATTCAACACAATATCATCAAACGCGTATGTTTCAAGTTATAGTTCAAGATACGAGAAGGCATTTATAGGAAATAAAATAGTAAAAAATGACAAGGGAATATTCTTATCAAGAATAAGTAAAAAAAATAACAAACATAGATATTATTTAACAAAAGAGATAATAGACACGATAGAGATTGAATATAATGACAGATTAATTAATCAGAATTATTATGAATACAAGTCAAAATATGTTGGAAAAAATATTGATGAAGCATTAATAAAACTAATATTATTGTGTTGATATTGCGAGCTTTCTTACCTATAGTCTGTTACAATTGGATAAGGAACTGAATACGCAATATTATGAATATGATCACACTGCACTTTGTGAAATATTCTGCCCAACATCTCATTCCATTCAATTGGATAATTCGGATTCATCTCTTTACATTCCTGCGGGTGTTTATCTGCACCCAATTTATGATATTTTCGCAAACCCTCTATTTTAGAATCCAACAATTTCATCATTTCACCATACCATTGTTGTGTGAAAGCAGTGTTGGGTCGGACAATATAGGCGCCATTTCCGATGAATTTGTCGTAGGAATATGTTTTCAAAACATCAGGGTTTGCTATATCACCAGCTTGTTTTTCTCGGTATCCATTAATATGCACATTTTCATTGTTCTCTATTTCTTCAAATGCGGAAACCCACGATGCCGGTGTTTTTTTAATGTCGCTGTATCCTCCTCCGTGGAAATGCATAAAATAGGTGCGCAAATAATCAGCGCGATGTGTATAAGACAAATATTCATATGCTTCATGCAAGGGGTGTTCTTGAATTATATATTGATTCAAATTTTGCGGCGTTATTAACAGCACTTGGCATTTGCTCACTTGTTTCAAATTTTCCAGACATTGTTTTCGGTTTCCAGACATTGGATTATTTCCTGTCCAAAAAACATAAACAACCCTGCTTTTAAGTTCTGAAAAAGGTTCCGTTGTTGAAATTGCAATAGAGGCAATGATTGCAATTATACACAATAACAAAAAAGTAATTAGTTGAAAATTTATTTTCATTTATAATATAATTATTTATTTATGCGACTCTATCGTCTTGTAAATTGCCTGGTCTGCATGTCTCATGGATATTGGTATTTATTATGCTAAAATATTACACCTTATCATAAAAAGATGTAAAAATGAAAGTACAATACGTTAGCCAACAATATTCTCTTTTTCGCCCCTACATATATTGAATGTTTTTCGGTGCCACTGAGTGATGCCGTGACTCTTGATGCCATCAATATGGGCTTTTGTGCCGTAGCCCATGTTTTTTTCCAAGGCATATCTGGAGGACAAATCAGGATGTGCCTTACACAATTCTTCAATATAAGTGTCGCGGGCGTCTTTAGCCAAAATAGAGGCGGCGGCGATGCTGGAATAGGTACCATCGCCTTTTTCAACAGTTTGATGTTGTAAACTGATGAATTGATCGGACGCCTCGTCGTATTTCACATAAGGTTTAAAATAGTTGCCGTCAACTAGGAGGAGACCGGCCGACTTATCGGTTTCAATTGACAATTTGGCGACAATAGATTGAACGCACCGATGCATGCCATTGATGACGGAAACAAGGATATTAGATTGATCAATCTCTGCGGCTTCAGCATATTGAATGTCCCAATAGAGGGCATGTTGTTTAATATAATTGGCCAAATCGGTCATCGTTTTTTTAGATTTGATTTTTTTGCTGTCACGCATCCATTCGTGGTGAAAGTTGGCGGAATCTTTAGGTAAAACTACGGCGGCGACGTAAACCCTGCCGAAGAGGGGTCCTCGGCCGGCTTCGTCAATGCCGATTTCAAAAGATGTTTCATCCGAATGACATGGCAATAGAGGTATAAGATTGGATTTAAATAATGGCTTTTCTTTTTTGGGGGGTTTTGGTTTAACAGTTTTGGGCTTTTTTATTTTTAGCGTCTCTTCAATTGGTGTTGTTTCCATGGTTATAATATTAATAAACGCAAATGTTTATTTGATTTTAAATATTTAAATCAAATGAACGGGTTATTTTTCGTAATAGAATATATATTATTCACAAATGACAGATATTAAGATAACCCCATTGATGTTATTTTTGTTGCTACTACTAATATTGATAGTGGCATCATTATTTGGAAAAGGATTGACGGAAGGATTTGAAACAGTAACTGCCGAAACCAATGTATTTCTGTCATTGACCGATTATGACAAATATTACAAAAATTTAACAAGATTGTCAACTGAATTGTATTATGATGTTGAAAACGGAAATGTTTTCAATGTCATTTTCAATGATATAAATAACATTTCAACAACAAATACAATTAAACGCCTTAAACTGATGCCAAGAAGTGGAAACAATGTTATTTCTTACAATCCCACCAATAATTTTGAAGACAGCATAAAAGACCTAATTACAAAAAAATCATTAGATAAAATAACTACTTCATGGGTAATCACGTCAACCGCAATGCGATCGCAAATGAATTACATTACTTGGGGTAATTTAACATACATTTACATTATGAACATAGAAGATGCGACCAATTCTTATATAATTGACAAAATGTATTGTTTTGAAGGAAACAATAATATATACAAAAAAGAATTTGGCAACAAAACAACTCTTAATGTTGTGCCAAAGGAAAAATATGTGAAATATGTAGCAGACAAAGATGACAGTGCATCTATTGTTGAACCATTATATGATTCCAAGATCAAAGTGGTTCAGTTTATGAAAAATGTCAAATTTGACATGAGAAATGGCAATTTGATAATAAATGGAATTGGATCTGCTCCGACAACTGCTCCTTCAGCAACAACGGCAGGAGCAACAACGGCAGCGGCAACAACGGCGGTGGCAACAACGGCGGCGGCAACAACGGCGGCAGCAACGACAGCGGCGGCAACAACGGCAGGAGCAACAACGGCAGGAGCAACGACGGCAGCGGCAACGACGGCAGCGGCAACGACAGCAGCGGCAACAACAGTTCCTGCGGTAACAACGGCAGCGGCAACAACAGTTCCTGCGGTAACAACGGCAGCGGCAAAATCTAAAATGATTTCTGTATATCATAGAAGCAATGGTTATGTTGGATTAATTAACACACCGACGAAGAAGTATTATAGCAAAGCAACAAATTCAACAGATTCATCCAAAATTACAAATTTGACAAATGCCACAAAGCCAATATTTGTCCAAGAACCAATTAGCAAGCACACAATTATGTATTGGCCAAATGGCAAAACAACTGTATTGGCGGCATTTGCCAATTATTTTGATGACGGAGTTTTAATGATTAAAATAAACAGATTCACAAATGCGTCAATGGAAAACGAAGCTACAACTCCGACCAATAGCGTAAATTACACATCTGGATCAAACAATGATATTTTAGACGAATATTTGAAATGGTCAAATTACATGTTAAAAACCCAGGTAGTTCCGCCTGTATGCCCTGCGTGCCCTTCTTGTAAACATGGATCCGGCAATGTTTGTACAAGTTGCGGAGGAAATGGTGGTTCAGGAACAGCATCGGGAGACGGAAAATCATTGGCATTTAAAGATGATAATTCCGTAGCAGACGTGAAAGGTCCATCAAGCGCCGTGGCCTCAGTAGGAAAAAGCACGGGGTCAGTTTTAGAAAAGACTGTTGACACGACAGGAAAAGTGTTAGGCGGAGCAACAAATCTTGCTGCGGGAACAGTAGGAATGGCGGGTGGATTAGTTGGTGGAACAGTTGGTGCGGCGGCTGATTTGGTAGGAGGCACAATAGGCACAACGGCAAATTTATTAGGGTCGGCAGGATCCGGATTAACAAACATGTTAAAGAATGATTCATCGCGTGTTGGATATACCCAATCATATCAAGGGGCTCAGCAAAATGGATACAACCGCAATAATACGGGAATCGCAACACAAAATAATTCATATTCAATGGGAACGCAAGCCGGCGCGCCGATTGACACATATTCATACAATGGCGCATTACAGTCAAAAGGTGCTAATTTCAGACCATTGACTGCGGATTTCAGCGCATTCTCAAAGTAAAGAATCTTTGCGTCAAAGATCCAAATAATAATTCTAAATTATTAGTAAATAGAGACAATCTACTAATAATATCAAATGAAAAAAAACGAATTGAATATCACAACAGCAAATCTTAACAATATATGTGACCGATGTGGAACTGCCGAAGAGATCAAATCTATATTAAGAAATTTTGACACGCATTATAAAAACACAAATTACAAAAAGGGATTTTACATATATGGATCATCCGGTGTGGGAAAAACCACTTTCGTGACGAATATTTTAAAAGAACTCAATTATGACGTGATCAGATATGACGCAGGCGACGTGCGAAACAAATCACTTATAGACGCAATAGCAAGCAACAACATATCATCATGTAATGTGTTGGACATGATGAATAAGAAGATGCGCAAAATAGCGATATTAATGGACGAGATAGACGGAATGAATAGTGGCGACAAAGGCGGATTGAACGCCCTAATAAAACTGATAAGACAGAAGAAGACAAAGAAACAGAAGCAGGAGAATATGACGCTGAATCCGATAATATGTATAGGAAACTACAACATAGACAAGAAGATCAAGGAATTGATGAAAGTGTGTAATGTGTTTGAGTTGAAAACCCCGACGCAACCGCAGATGAAAACAATTATTTCAGACATATTCAAAACAGTCCCGATAGAGAAACAGGAAATAATCGCGAATTATGCTATGGGAGATTTACGAAAACTGGGATTCATACAAAAGCTCTGTGATAAAAAACCGGAATTGATAGATGAAAAAATACTGAAGAACATATTAAATGTAAAGACCTTTAATGAAGATACAAACAAGATAACGCAATCATTGATTGCCAAGCCATATAAGATGGATGAACACAACATGTTGATGAATGAGACGGATCGCACGGTGGTGGCGCTATTATTACACGAAAATATAGTAGATGTTTTGCCGAAAAAACAAGAAGCGGCAATTCCATTTTATTTGAAATTCTTGGACAATGTATGTTATGCTGATTATATAGATCGCATCACATTTCAGAATCAGATATGGCAATTCAATGAGATAAGCAGTTTGATGAAGACATTTAATAACAATCGCATATATCACAAAATAATGAATGATGATGAGGTGGCGGTGGAACCTGAACAAATCCGATTTACCAAAGTATTGACGAAGTATTCAACGGAATACAATAACATAGAATTCATTTATGATTTATGTAAGAAGATGGATATGGATAAGAAGGATTTGATGACATTTTTCCAGGAGATGCGAATATATTATCTGGAAAAGAATCCGGATTTCATGAATGATGTTGCCACGATGAATTCAATAGAGGCGATATTTGAAAGTTATGAAATAAACAAATTGGATATAAAACGAATTTATCGGTATTTGGACCGAAACGTAAAAAAAACAGACATCAAAGAAGTAGATGAATTGGAGTCAGATGATTAGTATTAATTGGCAATCAGATATTTGGTAATAACAGAGCATACTTTTTTTTTAGATTCTTCGGCGGAGACATCATCAATGTCTATTGAGTCTGATCCGCAAATGTAGGAGCATGTTAAAATGACAAAACATTCCAGCACTTTAGGCAAATCTTCTGTTGAAATGTTTGCGAAAACGTTGGAGTCAACTCGCGAAATACAATTGTAGAAACTATCAGATTCGGAAACAGTATATCCAAGTTTTTGTCTGAGAAACAATATGGATGCCATAAGTTTCATGAAAACGGGGAAATTATTGGAAGTGCTGAGATAATAATCAATC
>Ga0209230_10000266_pt1 | contig 20099 bp, 18 predicted proteins | sample LakOntMetagenome_FD_187467 | JGI IMG/M metagenome (GOLD analysis project Ga0209230, IMG submission 187467) | Freshwater and sediment microbial communities from Lake Ontario - Sta 18 epilimnion Metagenome (SPAdes) (version 2) | ecosystem: Environmental > Aquatic > Freshwater > Lentic | place... | reverse complement strand
TGATGAGGCCGTAATCGCGTGCCTGTGTAATGACATTGAGTGAGCGATCGTAGGTAAAGGCTGGTCGAATAGTTTTAAAGATGCGCGGAACAGTTTCTAGATTGTGAGCAAAAACTTCTGGGGCGGCATCGAAGACGAGGTTCAATAAATCAGGATTGCCGCTGAAATCTGGTGCCAACATTTCTACGCCACAGCCAGGGTTAACTTCGTGAACTTGACGAATCGTTTCAGCGTAGAGCCAAGCGCCTTCATCTTCCAGATCATCGCGTGTGACTCCAGTGATGGTGGCATAAGCAAGACCCATAGTTTTCACGGACTCTGCAACTTTACGTGGTTCTGCACGATCAATCGGCAGTGGCTTTCCGGTATCGATATTGCAGAAATCGCAACGTCGGGTGCAGCGATCACCACCGATAAGGAAAGTTGCTTCTTTATCTTCCCAGCATTCAAAAATATTTGGGCAGGCTGCTTCTTGGCAGACCGTGTGGAGTCCCTCAGCCTTTACTAGCGAGCGAAGTCGGGTGTATTCAGGGCCCATGTTTGCTCGAGTTTTGATCCACTCTGGCTTACGTTCAATGGGAGTTTCTGCATTGCGAGCTTCGATGCGCAACAACTTTCGATCATCAGGATGTGTTGTCATCTGCTCACCTTCGCTAGAGATTCGTACATGTACTTTTCGACTACTGGAAGAACTTCATCGATGCTAATACTACGGCCGAGTTCGATGGCCAGTGAGGTGACCGCTGCATCCTCGATGCCACACGGAATTATCGCTTCAAATGCGCTCAGATCTGGCTCAACATTGAGCGCGAATCCATGCATTGTGACCCCACGGGCAACCCTGATTCCGATTGCTGCAATCTTTCGCTCACCTTTGCTGTCTACGACCCAGACTCCGGATCGACCCTGCACGCGAGTGGCTACGAGTCCAAGTTCCGAGCAAGTCTCTATAAGGGCTGTTTCAATTTCGCGAACAAATCCAACAAGCTCGGTCGGCTTTGCGAGTCGAACAATTGGATAACCCACTAATTGTCCGAGACCGTGCCAAGTAATTTTTCCGCCACGATCAACATCGATCACAGGAGTTCCATCGTGTGGACGTTCGTGATCTTGCGTTCGCTTGCCGGCGGTGTATACAGAAGGATGTTCGACTAAGACGAGAGTGTTCTCTCTCTGACCCTCTGCAATTTCACCATGCAAAGATCGTTGCAAGTGAAGAGCCTCTACATATTCCATCACACCCGCACGCTTGAGAGCGATAGGGGAGTGTGAGACTGCTGAGTCGACCGATGGCACAGCCCCAGCCTAAAGGTAGGCTTGTCTTCTTGCTAATTGTGAAACATAGGAGCTGCACTGTGCGCGTTGGAATCTCAGGGTATGGATTGGCAGGTCGTGTTTTCCACGCACCCCTCCTTAAGGGCTGCGGTTATGAAGTTGCTTCAATCCTGACTTCAAATCCAGAACGCATTGCGCAGGTAAAAAGTGATTTCCCAAATGCGCAGATATTCTCAGAGCTAGATCCCTTCTTAGACTCTGGTCTTGATCTCGTTGTGATCGCATCGAGTAACGTGGCACACCTACCTCAAACTCGTGCCGCGCTAGAGCGCCAGATTCCTACAGTTGTTGATAAGCCAATGGGACGCACTGTGGCTGAAGTAAAGGAAATGATCGAACTTTCCGAGAAGAACAAAACGTTGCTGACAACATTTTTTAATCGTCGCTGGGATAGCGATAGTTTGACAATCAAGAAGTTATTAATCACTGGCGAGCTCGGGCAACCATTTCGTTTTGATGGTCGTTTTGAACGATTCCGCCCTGAACGCAATATGGCATCATGGCGCGAAAATCTCTCCCCAGAAGATGGGGGAGGCCTTCTCCTTGATCTGCAATCACATCTAATTTCAACCGCCCTCGACTACTTCGGACCTGCTCAAGTTGTGAGTGCCAGCGTTCGATCTATTCGCGGAGGATCAGATGATGACGTAACTGTGACCCTCAAACATGACTCTGGTGTTGATTCCTATTTGGCAGCATCGGCAGTCAGCGGTGCACCAGGACCGCGAGTGAGGTTACTTGGTAGCAAAGGTGCGCTCGTCGTTAACGAGTTGGATCCACAAGAAGATGCACTTCGCGCTGGACAGATTCCAGTCGGTGGCGTGTGGTCTACTCCGATGACAAGTGCTGCCGCAATTCATAGAGGTGATGAAGTCATTTCCGTGGATAGCGTTCCTGGAAATTACGCCGCCTTCTACACACTGGTGAAATCAGCTATTGAGAGTGGTTCACCTGCGCCAGTTTCGCTCGCGGATGCTTTGCGAGTTGCCGAAATCATTGAAGAGGCGCGTGCGCTAAGTGTCCGATAGTGCACTTCCAGTCGTAGTTGTTGGCGCAGGCCTTGCTGGTTTATTTGCGGCGAAGTCACTGATTGAGGCCGGAATCGATGTACGTGTGCTGGAGGCATCAGCAAGTGTCGGTGGACGCGTACAGAGCGATGAAATAAACGGTTATCGATTCGACCGTGGTTTTCAACTCATTAATGCCGGATATCCAGAAGTTAAGGCACTTGAAATCATGGATCAGCTCGACTTCATATACGCGCCGAGAGCTGTAGACATCGCACTTGATGGTTTTTCAGTGCGTCTAGGCGATCCTCGCAAGTATTTCTTTTCGGCTTTACGGCGTGATTCAGGAAGCCTCAGGGAGAAGATCTCTTTTCTCAAATATCTCTTTTCTCAATCCACGCATGGTTCTAACGTTGAGAACGAGTTACTCAATGCTGGTTGCAACAAGCTCTATGCGCGAGTGCTTAAACCCTTTTTAACTGGAGTTTTCCTGGCTCAGCCTGCGCGTGTTGATTCAATAAGCGGTCGAGAAATTATCAAGAGTTTTATTGCGGGCGCACCTGGTTTGCCAGCCCGCGGGGCGGGGGAGCTCACCCGAGTTCTGGCAGGCGAGATTGGTCATATCGAGACTGGCGTACAGGTAAATGCAATTACAGGATTAGAGCTCAATACTTCTAAAGGGGTAATCACAGCTCGCGCAATTATTGTTGCAACCGATCAAATCACTGCCGCGCAGCTTCTTGAAATTGAAGAGGTCGGAGAGAGCGTCAGCTGTACAACGTGGTTTCATTCAACACCTGATGTATTTGATTGTGATTCCACGCTTCGAGTAGATGGCCTGGCTCGCGGACCGATAGTAAATTCAATTGCGATCTCCAAGCTCATGCCATCGTGCGCTCCGGCTGATCGAACGCTTTTTTCAAGTACATCCCTAGGCCATGCATCGGAATCTGAAGTGAGACGACATCTTTCATTGATGTGGGGTGTAGACACGGCAGGCTGGGAACTCGTTGCAAAGTACGACATTAAAAACGCGCTTCCACTTTTTACTCCTGGACGTTCGCGTGCACAATCGCTACAGGTAAGGCCTGGTGTGTGGCGTGCTGGGGATTACTTAAGTGCGGCTTCACAGAACGGTGCACTTGCATCAGGGCGACTTGCAGCCCTTGAATTAATTAATTCTCTATAAGCGCATCGAGAGCCGATGTCACATGTGGATAATCCCATGTGAATCCAGCATCGATAAGTTTTTGTGGCAAGACTTTCTTTGAACCCAACACCTCTGAAGAAAATCCACCAAGAACAATCTTGAGTGCAAATGCAGGTGCTGGGAAGAGCGCTGGGCGGTGCATGGCGCGAGCAAGAGCTGCTGTGAATTCTTGATTCGTTACTGGGTTTGGTGTCGTCAAATTGATAGGGCCTTCGATCGGGTTTTCAAGTGCGAAGGTAATTGCGCGAATGACATCGTGGAGAGTGATCCAAGACCACCATTGTTTTCCAGATCCAAGTTTTCCGCCGAGACCGAATCTAAAGAGAGGCAGCATCTTGCCGAGCGCACCACCTGTAGGGTCTAAAACCAAGCCAGTGCGAAGTTTTACAGTGCGAACCGGCGCTGCAATATCGGCAGCACCTTCCCATTCGCGACAAACTGCGGCGAGAAAATCATCGCCTGCGCGGTCACTTTCAATGACTGCACGATTTCCAGATTCTCCGTACCAACCAATTGCGCTAGCGCTTATAAAAACTTGAGGTTTCACTTCAGCCACAGCTTTTGCAATTGCCTCTGTGCCAAGCAATCGCGAGTTGAGAATCTGCGCTTTATATTTCTTGCTCCAACGCTTATCTCCCACACCAACGCCAGCCAGGTGAATTACTGCGTCAACCCCAGCAAGAGCAGCGGTATCAACATAACCCGTTGTTGGATCCCACTGAACTTCATCGGGGGAGACAGGAAGGCGACGCACAAGACGCTGGACAGTGTGACCCTCACTCTTGAGATAACCCACCAAAGCGCTTCCGATTAAACCGGATGCGCCAGTGACAGCAATACGCTGAGGAAGTGAAGACATTAGAGTCCTAGATCAGACTCGAATGAACCGCCTTCGAGACGTTCTTTGAGAGTTACAAGGAATCGAGCAGCATCTGCGCCATCAACAACGCGGTGATCGTATGAAAGTGCAAGATAGACCATGGAGCGAATCGCAATAGTCTCTCCGCCATCTTCTCCGCGGACAACCATAGGACGCTTAACAATTGCACCAAGTCCCAAAATTGCTACCTGAGGCTGATTAATGATTGGGGTATCAAAGAGTGCGCCACGAGATCCAGTGTTGGTGATCGTAAATGTTCCACCACTGAGTTCATCAGGGTTGACCTTGTTATCACGAGTACGTGCGGCAAGATCTGAGATTTTACGAGCAACGCCACCCATATTGAGATCGCCGGCATTTGCAATAACTGGAACCAACAATCCGCGTTCAGTGTCGACGGCGATACCAAGGTGCTCTGCACCGTGATAAATGATCTGATCGCCCTCAACCGATGAGTTGAGCACTGGATGTTGCTTCAACGCCTCACATACTGCAACTGAGAAGAATGGAAGGAATGAAAGCTTCACACCTTCACGAGCTTCAAAGGAAGCCTTAGCGCGATCACGAAGACGTGCAATCTTTGTTACATCCACTTCGATCACTGTGGTCAACTGTGCTGAAACCGCAAGTGATTCAACCATGCGTGCAGCAATAACCTTGCGAAGTCGAGACATTGTTACGGTGGTTCCACGAAGTGGAGAAGCGGCAACTGGTGCAGATGCACGTGGAGCAGATGGTGCTGACTGTGTAACAGCGACTGCAGCAGCTGGTTTAGCAGCAGCTTCAACATCCTCACGACGAATACGACCGCCGATACCTGTTCCTCTTACCGATGCGAGACTAACTCCAAGATCAGATGCGAGTTTTCTAACGATTGGAGTGACATAAGAATCTTGTGGTTGCGCGACTGGTACAGCTGGTGCAGCAACGACTGGAGCTGCAACTACTGGAGCGGCAACTACTGGAGCGGCTGGGACAACAGGAGCAGCAGGAGCTGCTACTGGAGCTGCTACTGGAGGTGGTGTTGGAGCTGCAACTGGAGCCGCAACAGCACCTGCGCCACCGATTACTGCAAGACGTGCACCGACAGGAACGGTGGAATCGACGGGAACATCAATCGAAATAAGTGTTCCGGCAACTGGAGATGGAATCTCGGTATCGACCTTATCTGTTGAAACTTCAAGCAGAGCTTCATCGACTGCAACGCTATCTCCAACATTTTTGAGCCAACGAGTAACAGTTCCTTCGCTCACGCTCTCACCAAGTGCTGGCATCGTAATAATGGTTCCACTTGAAGCGGGAGCAGCAACTGGTGCAACTGGTGCAGCGGTAACTGGTGGTGGGGTAGGTGCGGCAACTGGAGTTGCCGCCGGAGTTGCAACTGGTGCGGATGCAGCAGCACCATCTTCGATGATTGCAAGATCTGCACCGACTGGAACAGTTGCATCAATTTGTACAAGAATTTTTGAGAGCGTACCTGAAACAGGTGATGGGATTTCTGTATCTACTTTGTCAGTTGATACTTCGAGGAGCGGCTCATCTACATTGATGTGATCGCCTTCAGACTTTAGCCAGCGTGTAACAGTTCCTTCAGTCACGCTCTCGCCAAGTGCTGGCATCTTTACAGAGAATGTCATTGGTGTTCTCCCTTATCCGTGTGCGTGAAGCGGTTTGCCGGCTAGAGCCATGTGCGCTTCGCCCATAGCTTCAGACATTGTTGGATGTGCATGAATCAGTGGGGCAACATCTGCTGCAGTCGCTTCCCAGTTAAAGATTAATTGTGCTTCAGCGAGTAATTCACCAACTCGTGAACCAACCATATGGATTCCAAGTACGGGACCATTCTTTTCAGAAACCAACTTTATTGATCCGGAAGTTCCAAGAATTTGTGCCTTACCGTTTCCAGCTAAGTCATAGATGAGCTCAACGACATCATGTCCGCGCTCTTTTGCTTGAGCGGTTGTGAGACCAACCGAAGCAACTTCAGGCTCTGAATATGTCACGCGAGGGACGCCGTCATAATTAATTGGACGTGGGTTAAGCCCTGCAATTTCTTCAGCAACGAGGATTCCTTCTTGGAATCCAACGTGAGCGAGTTGAAGGGTAGGAATCAAGTCACCGACTGCCCAGATGCCTGGAACGCTGGTGCGGCACTTGTCATCGACAATTACATAGCCACGATCCATGGTGATGCCTTGCTCTTCATATCCAAGATTTGCCGAAACTGGACCGCGGCCGACAGAGACCAGAAGAAGTTCAGCGCTAAAGGTGCGACCATCTTCCAACTCGATTGTGACGCCATCAGCAGTCACGGTGTGAGATTTAAAGCGAACGCCCAGTTCAAAATTGATTTTGCGCTTTCGATAGGCGCGCTCAAGAAGTTTTGATGAAGACTCATCCTCAAGTGCGATGAGGTGAGGTAGACCTTCAATAATTGTTACTTCTGAACCGAAAGACTTCCAAACAGATGCGAACTCACATCCGATTACGCCTCCACCCAGAACGATCACGCTCTTTGGAATGTAATCAAGTTTTGTGCCGTGATCTGAAGTGATGACGCGCTTGCCATCAATTTCAAGTCCAGGAAGAGTTCTGGCATATGAGCCGGTAGCTAGAATTACATTCTTGCCGGTGTAGCGAACTCCATTAACTTCAACGGTGTCTCGCGAAACTAATTTTCCATAACCTTCTACGTATGTAATACCGCGAGATTTCACTAGCCCCTGAAGACCTTTATGGAGTTTGCTAATTACTCCATCTTTATATGAATTAACGCCATTCATATCGATCGAGTTCAAAGTTGCATTAATTCCAATATGCGATGATTCGCGAGCTGTATCTGCAACTTCACCCGCGTGGAGAAGAGCCTTAGTCGGGATACATCCGCGGTGAAGGCAGGTTCCGCCAAGCTTGTCAGCTTCGATCAGGACTACAGAGAGTCCAAGTTGAGCACTACGTAGTGCGGCTGCATATCCGCCGCTTCCGCCACCAAGAACAACTAGATCAAAGTTAGACACGAAAGTTCTGCTCCTCTGCTCACCTGACCGCAAGGCCTATGCCCATATCTTGCCAGTCTGGCCCCGCAATGACTAACTGACTCTGGGCTCAACTCACATAGTGAGAGCGAGATAACGCCATTCGCGAATAGTCGAGCGAGGTTAGATCTGGGCCTTTGCCACTGCAACTAGCGAACGTACGCCAATTCCGGTTCCACCAACAGGGGTGTAACCGTGGGCGCTACGGTCGTTATACGCAGGACCTGCAATATCTAAATGGAGCCAAGGAAGCTCGTCGGAGACAAACTCCTTGAGGAATATTCCGGCGACAAGCATTCCGCCCATGCGATCTCCAATATTTGCAAGATCGGCAACAGGTGAATCGAGTGATGCACGAAGTTCTGTCGGAAGTGGCATAGGCCAGAACTGCTCGCCAGTTTCTTGAGTGACTGCAAGGAATGCTTGCGAGAGTGGTTCGTTGTTTGTCATAACAGCACTTGTACGTGTTCCAAGAGCAACAACCTGAGCACCGGTCAAAGTTGCGATATCGAAAATCGCATCAAGGTTCTTCTCTTCTTGCGCACGTTGCAGTGCATCAGCAAGAACTAGGCGACCCTCTGCATCTGGATTAAGAACCTCAACAGTTTTACCACCGTAGATAGTAATGATGTCACTTGGTCGAGTCGCATTATCGCTCACCATATTCTCGGCAAGTGGTGCCCATGCATCGATTGCTACTGGCAATTTCAAAGCGGCGATTGCTAAGACTGCACTGCAGACTGCGGCAGCACCACTCATATCTGATTTCATTGCTTCCATACCAAGTGCGGGCTTGAGTGCAAGTCCACCGCTATCAAAGGTAATTCCCTTTCCAACAAATGCGTAACGCTTTGCTGGCTTGACTTTGCCTGTTGGTGTGTAAGAGATGCGGACAAGGCGTGGGGGATTAGCTGAACCTTGGCCAACTGCAGTGATTCCGCCGTAGCCCTTGCTCTTCAAAGTTGTCTCTGTCATTACGGTAATTGATAAACCTGCGCGTGCACCGCCGGCTGCCTTCACCTCAACGGTCATGCGATCTGCAAATGATGCTGGATTGAGGTGGCTAGGTGGAGTATTTATGAGATCGCGAGTAAGGAATGTGTACTGAGCAATGATTGATGCTTCCAGAACAAGATCTTTAAATTCTGACTTGGCGGCGTGTGGAGTAAAAATCTTTGCCGATGCTAAGGATGAGTTATTGGTAACAACCTCATCGCTGCGGAATTCATTAAAGAGGTAAGCGCCAAGTGCTGCTCCTTGAGCAACCGCTGAGACGGCCTCGAGGCTTTGAGCAGGAAGAGCAAAGGTTGCCGACTTTTGATTGGAGAGTGTGCGAGAGGCTGCACCTGCTGCGCGACGAAGAAGTTCGTGGCCATAACTAGAAGATGCTTTTCCTAAACCTGTAAATACAAGTAGGCGAACAGAGTTACCTGGAATCTTGATGACTTCATCGGCCTTGCCAGTTGCTCCCATGTCGCCAAGAATTTCTTCCAAGCTTTTTGCATCGAGTGCGAGATCTCCAGATTCAATGATCAGGATTGGCTTTCCGCCTTTACGTTGGGCAGGACCCTGCGCGAGACCGACAACAAGAATGTCATCTTTGAGTGAGGAGGTGAGGGAGAGTGCGGTCATAGTCGATGTCACACATGCCTTTCGAAAGTCTCGGGGTTGCCAACTGCCTGTCCTAGCGCCGTAAGTGTAGGTTGATGGGATGAAAAATTCACCTTTGCATAGTCGCCACCTTGCCCTCAACGCGAAGATGGCTGATTTTGGTGGCTGGTTGATGCCGATTGAGTATCCAGGGGCCGGAGTCTTAGCCGAACATGCGGCAGTCCGTGAACGTGTGGGGCTCTTTGATGTATCGCACCTCGGTAAGGCGCGCGTAAGTGGCGATGGAGCTCTTGAATTTCTCAATAGTGTTTTCACAAACGATTTGCTTCGCATCACAGATGGACAGGCCCAGTACACATTGCTCTGCAACAAAGCAGGCGGCGTAATTGATGACTTGATCGTCTATCGCAACAGTGCAACAGATTTGTTCTTGGTTCCTAACGCGTCGAACACAACCGATGTCGTCCGCGTGCTTAAGGAGAGCGCACCAGCGGGAATCGTTGTTGAAAATCTTCATGAAGATTTTGGAGTCATTGCACTTCAAGGTCCGCGAGCGTCAGCGGTTTTAAGAAAACTTGGCGTTGAACCTGAGATGGATTACATGGCATTTTCACATGTTCGCATCGGACAGGCAGAAGTGATTTTGTGTCGAACCGGATATACAGGAGAGCATGGATTCGAAATTTTGCCGCAACGTGCTGATGTTGAATCCGTGTGGGATATCTGCGCCGCCGCTGTCTTGGATGAAGATGGAGCGATCTGCGGGCTTGGTGCGCGTGACACTCTGCGCACCGAAATGGGATATCCATTGCATGGCCACGAACTTTCTCTAGAGATCTCTCCAGTGCAGGCAAGTGCAACATGGGCCATTGGTTGGAAGAAGGGTCCCTTCCACGGCAGCGATGTTCTTGTCGAACAGAAAATTGAAGGAGCTACTCGCCGCATGCGTGGATTGAAATCTAATGATCGAGGAATTCCGCGCGCGGGTATGCAGCTACAAGACGCTTCAGGAAAAAGCGTGGGAACCGTAACGAGCGGAACTTTCTCACCAACACTTCGGGTGGGTATTGCACTCGCCCTTGTAGATACTGATCTGTCTATCGGTGATCAAGTGTCGATAGATATTCGTGGCCGCGCATCATCTGCCACGATCGTCGAATTCCCGTTTGTGCCATCGCACGTACGTTAATTCTTTGCCGCAACCGCACTCTTGAATTCAATGGGCGTCAGGAAGGCGGCCTTGAAATAGGTTCGGCGTAAGGCCCTGAGAAAGGGAGTCGCTGTCAAGACGATCAAAACTGAAGTGAGAATCGCTCGTGGAATATCCCACGCCATAGATGATGCAAAGTGGAATGTAATGAAGCGAGAGAGATTTTCACTTAACGCTCCGCCTGGAATATAAGAGAGCTGTGTATTAGATCCCAATACCCACGGCCAAAATTGCAAGTCCATCAAGATTCCAAATGCAAATGATGCGAATATCCCAACAACAATAAGTAGTAGCTTCTCTTCAGCACCACGAATTAATTTTTCTGCGAATTTTTGAGGAAGCGCACCCGCAAGAAGGCCAATCCACCCCGCTGCAAAAACTTGATAAGCAAGCCATGGGCCGACTCCACCTGTAAGTAGCGCTGAGGTTGTCATCGAAGTAACGCCCAAGAGAAATCCCCACGAAGGCCCGAATACTCGCGCTGCGATGATGAGAGCAAACCAGATCGGTTCAAGTCCGGCGGCTCCTGCACCTAAAGGCCTTAGCAGAGTTATGAATGCACTCATGACTCCTAAGAGTGCAATTGATTTCGCATCGATCGATCCGATTCCTACCTCTGAAATGAGAAGAAAGGCTGAAGCGCCAATTGCAACGACAAATATCCAGTGGAGATTTCCAACATAGAAAAAAGGCCAGACAAAACCTGCAAGAGCAATGACTGAGGTGAAGGTCAGAACAATCTTTGATTGAAGTGAGAGTCGATAGATACCCGGTGTTGTTTTCACTCTTTTGAATCCTTGCCGGTTGCTTGCGCGATTCCACGAAGAGCATCTTTGACGGTAAGCCATGGGGCAGGGGACATAACCTTCGCTACCTGCGGAGCAAATGCCGGGGACGAGAGAAGAACATCGAGTGTTGGGCCATCGGCTACAACATCACCATCTGCCAAAAAGACAACGCGATCTGCGACTTCTGCAACTAGCTCAACATCATGGGTTGCGATGAGGACGCACTTACCTAAATTGCGAGCATATGAAACCAGGGTGTCAACCAGAAGTGATTTCGCTTGATAATCCAAACCTCTTGTTGGTTCATCCATAATGAGAACATCTGGCGCGCTGCAGAGTATGAGCGCAAGAACTAACGAGAGTCGCTGTCCTTCTGAGAGGTCACGAGGATGGGCCTCGGGATTAACCGTTGGCGTGAGGCGAATCAGAAATGCAAAAGTTGAGCCGTCCTCTAATCCGTTATCGCGATCACTCGCGGCGCACTCTTTTGCCACTGAAGGATGAATCAACAAATCACTTGGCTCTTGCGGGATGTAACCAATGGTTGAAAGCCGCTTACGACCGTGAAGCTCCGTCGGCTCGATACCAAGAACTTTTATCTGCCCACTTGTTGATTTATGAAATCCGACTATGGATTTAAAGAGGGTGCTTTTTCCGGCTCCATTTCGCCCCATCACAGCAGTGATTTCACCTGCCTTAAATTCAAGTGAGATTTCTCGAAGCGCTACTTTCTCGCCATAGACATGGTTGAGCTTATTTATGGCAACTACCGTCTCGCCTGAGTCGCGTTCGGGGTGCGAAACTAGAGGGGTAAAGTCTCGAAGATGTGTTGTCATACGTCGCACTTCTCGCACACTTGTTCCGACAGAATCTAGATTGAGCGCTCGTGCAAGGTGAACGATAGGCGGAGCAATTGGAGATTTCTTCAGTATCTCTTCTGGAATATCAATCTCGGTCTTTCCATCTGCAGAAATTGCAATGATGCGATCGGCAAAGCCAATGACTCGCTCTAACTTATGTTCTGAGATCACAACTGTCAGACCTAGGTCATGAACAAGGCGGTGCAGAATTGATAAGACTTCCTCTGCTGCAATTGGATCAAGCGCTGAAGTTGGCTCATCAAGAACCAAAACCTTGGGGTGCATCACCAGAGCGCTTCCAATAGCAACTCTTTGCTGTTCACCGCCACTAAGCGTTGAAATCGAACGCGAACGAAGATGGACCAGTGAGAGTAAATCCAAAATCTCTTCGACTCGTTTGCGCATCACATCAGGGGCAAAGTTGAGAGCTTCCATACCAAAGACGAGTTCTTCCTCGACAGTATCGGTGACAAATCCATGTGCCGGATTTTGGCCAACAATGCCAATGAGATGAGCGAGCCCTCCGGGTTTTGTGAGCGAAGTAGAAATTCCATCGACCGAGATATCACCTGCCAATATGCCACCTGTGTGGTGTGGGACTAGGCCATTAATCAGACGTAGAAGTGAAGATTTTCCAGATCCGGTGGCTCCAATTACCAAAACCATCTCACCTTCATCAATTGTGAAAGAGAGATCCTCGAAGACAGTGTGCAGTGAATGTGGATAGATAAGGGAAACGCTATTAAATGTAATCATGCAAATGCCACCATCGACAAAGGTATGAGGGCAAGGGATGAGAAGATCACTGTCAAATCACGTGTAAGTATTTTCTCTCGGCGATAACGCGAGCGATGGCGCGAATATCCATAACCCCGCGCATCCATGGCAGCGGCTAAATCGAGTGAACGCGCCAACGATTCTTCAAGGAGTGGGAGTGCAACACCAGCCCAACCTCGTCTTTGGATACCACGCATCCTTTGTGCACTTTTGATTCTTGCCGCACTTGTTACCAACTGCGGCAGTACTGATGTGGCGATGACGAGTGCGACACCAAATTCATAGATAAAGATTGGCATTTGACGCAAAAGGCGATGAGGCGATGTGAGCGATGTGGCAGCTGCAAAGACACATATGAGTGTTGCGATTTGAACGCCCTCTTCAAAGGCAAAGGTAAGTCTCTCTTCTGTGATTGCACCACCGATTCTGATACCAGCCATCCACTCTGGAAGGTAGAGGATCGGTAGCTCAAAGAGAGTATTTCCGGGTATCGGAACGCCAATTGCAATTCCGATGACGGTGCGGATTATTATGATGATCGCTGCGATTTTCAATGCAAACCATAAGCCGCCAGACCAGGGGCTCTGATCAATAGTTTTTCGATTAGTGCGATAAACAATGAGACACATTCCACCCACTACCGCCAGATTAAAGGCGATGTGATGGGTTAATGAAACCGCAATAGAAATTGCGATTGCACCGGACCACCACGTCAGCGGGTGGAATGATCTCTTCATCTGTCTATGAATTAATTGTTAGCTAAGGCCGCTGGTGTTGGAATTTCAACGCCACACTCTTTGCGCGGATATCCACCAAGGCCACAAATCAACCCTGACTTATCGCCACGCACTCGGACAACTTTGCCCAGCACATCGATGCCCTGCGCCTTCTTGTCGATGGTGATACAACGCTTAACGGTCTTCAGTGGTTTTTCACCAGTAGGTGCTAGGTATGCCGCACCGAAATCGATAACAATTGCAATTCGTTTCTTGCCTGCAACTGCCCGCGTCTTACCGCAGATCGATTGAAAGTCTGGAAGTACTGATGGTGAGGTTGCATCTGGAATTGCTTCACTTGAAAATGTGAATGCCCATCCTTCGACCGACCCATCGGCGATATCAACTGTAGGACCTGTCATTGCAGCCGTCCATGTTGTTGCCTTTGGCGCTGCTTGAAAATATCCCCAATAGCGATAACCGGTACTTGCGGCTTGAGCGGGAGTGATTGTTGCGGCGAGTAATGCCAAAGTGGCAAGTACTGCGAATTTCTTCTTCATTTATCTGGAGCTCCTCATTGTGTGAGAGTCTCACAGGGGTAGCTCCTAGAAATAGCGAATACACGCTTTACTTTGGACTACGCCCCGCAAACCTCGGCGGGTGTTTGTCAATGCTCTTAGGTAGGTAATCCGACTACGAGCACAGAGCGCTCTTACGGTTGCGGGTCAGCGTCGGATTTTCACCGAACTTCCCCTACAAAAGAACCTTTATTAAGTTGTATTCCTACCCTAGGGGTAGTTAGAACTTTTCTCCTACCGCCACGCCGGGCTTTGGCGCGCGCATGCGGCGCATCTGTGTTGAACGTAACCAGCCATACATTCCTAGACCCTTAGGTGAGACATCAGGAAAACGCGCGACTACTTCACGAATAATTTTTCGTCGAAGGAGGAAACCATCGATAACAGAAGCAAAGAGAACCGTGTACATAAGTACAACTCCGATTACCGCGGCTGCAGCAACTGGAATAAGTGAAACAAGAAGCACGACGCCAATAACAGGAAGGAAATATTCACCAATCGAACGACGTGAGTCGACATAGTTTCTTACAAATCTCTTTACCGGTCCGCGATCACGTAATGGAAGCGCGTTCTCATCACCACGAAGGTAGGCAGCGCGCTGAGCTATTCGAGCTGCACGGTTTGCAGATTTCTGGCGGGCCTTTTCCTCTTTTGAACGCGCAGGGGCAAGGGATGAAACTTTGCGTGCTGATTCTGCATCTTTGCGCTTAGGTGTAGGACGCCCCTTTTTCTGAGAGGCTTTCAGGTCTGGAGATTCGTTACTCATGGGTGGACTATAGAGCGAGCATTCGCTCAAGTGCTAGTTGAGAGAATTTCTTCACCTTGGCATCGACCGAGATTTGATTGACGATATGTCCGGCCACGAGAGATTCCATAGCCCAGACCAAATGGGGGAGATCGATCCGATTCATGGTTGAGCAATAACATAAAGTTTTATCGAGGAAGACGATTGTTTTATCGGGATGAGCCTTGGCAAGACGCGAGACGAGATTGAACTCGGTGCCGATCGCCCAGGCGCTACCTGCAGGCGCAGCTTCAATTGTCTTGATAATAAACTCAGTGCTACCTACTACATCTGCATTGGATACGACTTCATACGTGCACTCTGGATGAACAAGAATTATTACTTCAGGAATACGGGAGCGCACATCATCAATTGATTCTTTAGAAAAACGACCGTGCACAGAACAATGTCCACGCCAAAGAATGACCTTTGCGCTCTTGATTTCGCTCTCAGTCAGGCCGCCCATCGGCTTCCACGGATTCCACAGAACGCAATCTTCTAGTGAGAGTCCTAGGCTTTTTACTGCCGTATTTCTTCCGAGATGTTGATCGGGGAGGAATAAAACTTTTTCACTTTGAGTAAAGGCCCATTGCATTGCTGATTGCGCATTGGATGATGTACATACAGTTCCGCCGTGCTCGCCAGTAAATGATTTGATTGCAGCAGATGAATTCATGTAGGTGACGGGGATTGTTGAACCTGCAACCCCGAGGGCGGTCAAAGTTTTCCAGCATTCATCAACTTGTGACGCCGTAGCCATATCAGCCATGGAACAACCGGCGGCTAAGTCAGGAAGAATTACTTTCTGTCGATCGCTTGTAAGAATGTCAGCGCTCTCGGCCATAAAGTGCACACCGCAGAAGATCACAAATTCAGCTTCGCTCTGTGCTTGTGCAGCTTGCGCTAATTTGAATGAATCACCTGTTATATCTGCGAATTCGATGACCTCATCACGCTGGTAGTGATGACCCAGAACGATGGCGCGATCACCAAGGGCAGCCCGAGCTGCCTTAGCCCGAGCAACGAGATCAGGATCGCTGGCTGCTGGAATCTCACCAGCGCAGGTCACTCCACGTTCAGAGAGTGGATCTGAACCGCTGCCTAGCAGCAGGAGGTTGGTCACAGTAGAAGATGACATGGCTCTATTCTCACCTATTTGAGTCGCAGATGCTAAGTGGCGCGGGTACTCTTTGCCTATGACTACACAGGACACAACATCGACCACTACCAGCATCTCTCTCACCGATGGCGCAGCCGCCAAGGTGGCAGCACTCTTGGCACAAGAAGGTGCAGATGATCTCTACCTTCGCGTTGAGGTACAACCAGGTGGATGTTCAGGTCTTCGTTATCAGCTCTTCTTTGATAACCGTGAGCTCGAAGGCGATGTAGTTCGTATGTTTGGCACAGTCAAAGTGATCACAGGAAAACTCAGCGATCCATATTTGATGGGTGCAACGATTGATTTCGTGGATACGATTGAAAAGCAAGGCTTCACAATCGATAATCCAAATGCGCAGGGTTCTTGTGCCTGCGGAGATTCTTTCAACTAATCCCCACATTTACTTCTAGATACTTGTAGATTCTCGCCCTATGAAGATAGGTGTCGCAGGTTCGGTCGGTCGCGACCACATCATGACTTTCCCAGGAAAGTTCTCCGACTCTGTCGTCGTGGGTTCTCTCGAAAAAATTTCACTCTCATTCTTAGTTGATGGTTTAGAAGTTCGACGCGGGGGATGTGCGGCCAATATCTGTTTCGGCCTTGGTGTCCTTGGACATAAGCCACTTCTCATCGCAGCTGTTGGAAAAGATTGGCCCGACTACAACGCATGGCTTACCCGTCACGGCGTCGACACATCCCACGCACTCGTCTCGACTACTCAATTCACCGCACTCTTTACCGTCACAACTGACTCTGAACATAATCAGTTTGCATCGTTCTTTCCTGGCGCTATGTCTGAAGCACGAAATATTGAGCTCCAACCAATTATTGATAAAGAGGGCAATCTCGATCTGCTTGTGATTTCACCAGATGATCCAGATGCAATGTTGCGCCACACAGAAGTTGCGAAGTCAAAGGGCATTGCCGTTCTGGCAGATCCTTCGCAGCAGATGGCTCGTCTTTCTGGTGATGAAATTAAAGCTCTCATTGACGGGGCAACCTACCTATTCCTTAACGAATACGAATTAGCACTTGCGATTCAGAAAACGGGATGGAGCGATGACGAGATTCTTGATCGCGTTAAATACCGTGTAGTTACTCTCGGCGCTGCAGGTTCGCGCGTGGAGGGGCGAAACACTCCGACCATTACAGTCACTTGTCCGCAGGAAAAAGCAAAGGTCGATCCAACCGGTGTTGGCGATTCATTTAGAAGTGGTTTCGTAGCAGGGCTTGCTTGGGGACTTTCCCACGAGCGGTGTGCACAGTTGGGCTCACTTCTTGCAACGTATGTCATCGAGACAATGGGTACTCAGGAGTACAGCTTTACGCCACAAGAATTCCTAGATCGCTTCGAAGTTGCCTACGGTAGCCAGGCACGATCAGAAGTTGCGGCACACTTCCACTAAAGCATTGAGCAGTCCATCAATATCAGCCTCAGTATGTTCTTCTCGAAGAGTCAATCGCAGCGATCCTTCGGTAGGTAATCCCATCGCAGCCAGCACATGGCTGGGAGCTAAATCCGCCGGCGAGCAAGCAGAGCCAGCATCGACAGATATAGCATGAGCTTCAAGTTCCCGCACAAGCATTTCGCTGACAGTTCCAGGGATCACAATGGTTTGAAAGTTGGAGAGCGTTTTGGAATTTTCGCCAACAACAATTGCTGAAGGAATCAATGCACTTACTCTCTTACGTAGGTAGAGATTGAGCGAATTTAGCTTGACTTGATCTTCTTTGAAATTTTCAAGAGCAACTGCTGCACCAAGTAAAAGTGGAAGTGAGTATCCGCCGGGAGTTCGAATGGGTGCAATGTGTGGCAGGGGATAGCGCCACTGTTCTGAGTTAGCAATCGCCATGAGTGATATTCCTGATGGCCCGCCCCAGGACTGGCTTGAGAAGATTGCTCCATCCCAGTTATCGCCCAATGAGATTCGTGAACCCGAATACGTAGCGTCGAGAACGACTAACTCTGCTTTCGTTTTCAACACTTCATGATCTTGGATAATCCCTGTTTCGCCATTGACCATCTGCAGAGTGAGAAGGGAATTTGCAGGAATGTTTTCGCCATCTAAATAACCATTGCCGTCTACCGGAATGATCGAGTGGTTCTCATGGGTTCGAGTGAAGGCACGGATCTTCCCGCGATCAATTGCCCCTACTGCAAGGCGGCGACTTGGTTCTAAAAAGCCCGCAAGGCAGAGGTAGGTCGCTAACTCGGATTCCCCAACAATCTCCAGCTGATCGACTCGAACGCCCAAACCCGAAGCCAGAGCTTCCAGGGCATGGCTCTGTAAAATCTTTGCTCGCTGGGATGACTGCGATAACTTCTTGGGATCAGCCCAACCCGCCTCAAAGGCAGCAGTGATCGCCGTTGAGACGACCTCGGAGAGAGGGGTCTCAGATGTGAAATTTCCTGTGACACGAACCACCTGATGAAGGCTACTAGCACCGGCTCCGAACTTCTCTCCTCGCCACTATCCTTGGCCTATGTCGCTCCTAACGAGAAAAGCGCGCGCGCTGCGCCTCGGGCTGGTCATCACACCGATGGTTTTGGCCCTGAGTGGTTGTTCAAAAGTTTCGAGCCTTGGTTTCCCAGAGGGAGTTTCAAGTGTCAATGACATCTCACTTCCGTTGTGGCAAGGCGCATGGATTGCAGGCGGCGTTGTCGGAGTAATCACCTTAGTTTTGATTTTGTGGCCAGCAGTTTTTCATCGAGCCAAAGCATCTAAGGGCGAGTTCCCAAAGCAGACTCAATACAACGTTCCAATTGAAATCGTCTACACCGTAATCCCATTCATCATCATTGCGGTCATGTTCTATTTCACTGCCGTTAAGCAAAACGAGATTACTGAAAAATCTCCAACCGTCGCCCATGAAATTACGGTTAACGGAATTCAATGGTCATGGCAGTTTGGATATCCAGAGGCGGGGGAGAAGGCACTTGTCACCGGAACTCCGGAGAAGCCACCCACACTTGTGGTTCCTGTTGGCAAGCGAGTCGGCTACACAATCACTTCCAGCGATGTTGTACACGGTTTTTGGATTCCAGCATTTATGAATCAGATCCAAAATCTGCCTGGTGTGACTAACCGAATTGAATTTACTGCAAACGAAATCGGCGAGTATCCGGGAGTCTGTAATATTTTGTGCGGACGCAGCCATACATATATGCGATTTACACTCAAAGTTGTATCACAAGCTGATTATCAGAACTTTATTGAGACCTTGAAGGCGAGCACAGCATGACAACTTATGCAGAGCGACCAACTATCGCTTCGACTCCAGGTGTAGCACCGGCATCTAAAGGTAAGAACTTTGTTAAGTGGATAACGTCAACAGACCACAAGACCATCGGTTACCTCTACTTGATGACTTCATTTGCATGGTTCCTCATCGGCGGAATTCTTGCTCTCATTCTTCGATTTGAGCTCACGCGGCCGGGAATGCAGTTCATCTCCACTGAGCAGTACAACCAAGTATTTACAATGCACGGAACGATTATGTTGCTGATGTTTGCAACGCCTCTATTTGTTGGTTTTGCGAATGTGATTATGCCGCTGCAGATCGGAGCCGCTGACGTTGCCTTCCCTCGTCTTAATATGTTGTCGTATTGGCTCTATCTCTTCGGCAGCATCATGGCATTTGCCGGATTCCTCGCTCCTGGTGGAGCAGCATCTTTTGGATGGACTGCATACGCACCATTAGCTAACTCAACGTACTCTCCTGGAATTGGTGGAGATCTCTGGGTTGTTGGTCTTGCAATTGGTGGCCTAGGAACAATCCTTGGTGGCGTTAACTTCATTACGACAATCTTTACGATGCGCGCACCTGGAATGACGATGTTCCGCATGTCTATCTTCTCTTGGAACGTCCTTCTTACTTCGATTCTCGTTCTTCTCGCATTTCCTCCACTTGCTGCAGCACTCCTAGCTTTGGAGTCAGATCGAATATATGGCTCGCATGTTTTCGATCCCGCCAATGGTGGCGCAATGCTCTGGCAACACCTCTTCTGGTTCTTTGGACACCCCGAGGTATATATCTTGGCGTTGCCGTTCTTTGGAATCGCAACTGAAATTTTGCCGGTCTTTAGTCGCAAACCAATCTTCGGTTATAAAGGTTTGATTGCGGCAACAATTGCTATCTCAGCTCTCT
>Ga0209230_10000265_pt1 | contig 20118 bp, 24 predicted proteins | sample LakOntMetagenome_FD_187467 | JGI IMG/M metagenome (GOLD analysis project Ga0209230, IMG submission 187467) | Freshwater and sediment microbial communities from Lake Ontario - Sta 18 epilimnion Metagenome (SPAdes) (version 2) | ecosystem: Environmental > Aquatic > Freshwater > Lentic | place... | reverse complement strand
GACGGGTCGTGCGCGTTGGCCGGATACGAACATCTGATTCGTCGTATTCGCGTGGAGTCATCGAAGGGCCACCATCTATACGAGCAAGCTCTTCCAGAGGCCAGGGAAATCCGTTAACGTCTTACGAGTTGTTGCGATATTTTCGACCTCGATACCTTCAACAACCAAGCCAATAACCGCACCAGCGGTAGCTAATCGATGGTCTTCATAAGTATGAAATGTCCCAGCGTGCAGTGGCGCTGGAGTGATGTGAAGAGCTGTTTCTTCTTCAACAACTTTGCCACCAAGACCGTTAATTTCAGTCGTCAGAGCAGCTAATCGATCTGTCTCGTGAAGGCGTAGGTGTCCAATTCCGCGAAGATGTGAAGGTGAATCTGCGAGAGCAGCGAGAGCGGCGATAGAAGGTGTGAGCTCACCGACATCATGAAGATCGATATCGATTCCTTTGATGCTTGCACCACCTGTGACTTTCAGACCGCCATCAACAAATTCAACCCGAGATCCCATCGCAGTGAAAATCTCACGAAGTTGATCACCTGGTTGAGTTGTCTTAAGCGGCCAATCTGTAATTGTGATTGAACCACCGCAGACCATGGCAAGTGAGATAAATGGCGCAGCATTTGAAAGGTCTGGTTCGATTACAAGATCGATACCGTTAAGAGCACCTGGCTCGACTCGCCAACTTTGAGCCACTGCATCAACGGTGACCGTTGCACCAAAATCTCGGAGCATCTGCACTGTCATTTCGATGTGTGGCATAGATGGAAGCTTTCCACCAACATGCGTGACCGTGATTCCGTTGGTCATACTTGGTCCCACCAAGAGCAGAGCAGATAAGAATTGGCTTGATGCACTGGCATCGATTGTTAAATGTCCGCCAGGTATGACGCCACGAGATTTCATCACCATCGGCAATGAATACCGACCCTCATGTTCAATCTCAATACCTAGATCTTCAAGGGCTTTGATTACTGGCGCTAAGGGACGTTCATAGCTGCGCGGATCACCGTCAAAAGAGATATCACCATCGGCAAGTGCAGCAAGTGGCGGCAGGAAGCGCATGACGGTTCCGGCATTTCCCACATCAACCTTTGCCGGTCCATGCAAACGATGATTGCTAGTTGCGGCAGGAGTAACTACCCAGAAATCACCATTACTGTCGCTACCGCTTTCGATGGAGATGCCCATTGCAACTAACCCAGCGGACATCAGTTCGGAATCTCGCGAGACCAGTGGTTTGCGAATAATCGATGGGGAAGTTGCTTGAGCGGCAAGGATAAGAGCTCGATTTGTTACTGATTTAGATCCTGGGATTGTGACAATTGCTTCAACCGGGCTCTGGCCGCGAAAGGGCGCGCTCCAGAGCGGGTGAGGTGAAGTCATGTGCCAAGTCTACCCCGGCGCTCTTCGACTACGATTACGAATATGTGCGGAAGATATGCGATGGCGCAGAGCGCCGAAGAGATAGTCGCATTCTTCAACCTCGTTGAAGATGGCTCAAATCCAACTCTGCCACTCAATTGGAATATCGCTCCCACCAACGATATTTATATTGTGAAAAATCGGGATCGCGAGAGCAATGATCGAAAACTTGAAATTGCATCATGGGGCTTAATCGCACCTTGGCAGAAGAACTTCAGTGAAGCGCGCGCCGGTCAGTCACATGCAATCAATGCTCGTAGCGAATCAATTCATGAGAAGCCAACTTTTCGAGATGCATTCCGCCGAACTAGATGTTTAATTCCTGCAACCGGGTATTACGAATGGGCGACTTCACTTGGAAAATATCCACCGAAGCAGCCTTTCTACATTTCAGGTGCTGATGCTGCTCCACTTTCGATTGCCGGATTATTTAGTAGCTGGCGCGGCGAGAATGGCGAAGAGATACAGAGCGCCTCCATCATCACTCAGGAAGCAGTGGGAGAGTTGGCAACAATTCATAGCCGGATGCCTGTCTTTATGCCACGCGATCGCTGGGAAGAATGGTTGAACCCAACCAATAGAGAGGTTCATCAACTACAAGCTTTGATGAGGAGCGATAATCCAACGGCTGGACTAGTGACGCGCCCAGTTTCTCCACGAGTCAATCTCGTTGCAAATAATGGCCCTGAAATCATTAGCGAGTACGAATTAGGGGAGCCCGAGACACTTTTCTAGTTTGGGGTTAGGATGTTGGTAATGACATCGAAGGATTTAGTTCTCGAGAGCTCGGCCGATCGCACCATTCGGTTCGAGCGCGATGCCCTTGTCTTCACGGATCAGCTCTATGCGGCAGCACTTCGTTATACAAAGAATCCTGAAGATGCGCGCGATTTAGTTCAGGATACTTATCTCAAGGCATTTACCTCTTTTCACCAATTTGAAGAGGGCACAAATCTTCGTGCTTGGTTATATCGAGTACTCACTACAACTTTTATCAATACCTATCGCAAAGATCAGCGTCGCCCGCAGATTGCACAGGCTGAACTCGAAGATTGGCAGGTTGCAGAGGCGCAGTCACATACAAGTGACCTCGGAAAATCTGCTGAAGTTGAAGCGCTAGAGAATCTTCCAGATAGCGATATTAAAAAGGCGCTACAAGAGATTCCAGAAGAGTTCCGAATGGTTGTCTACCTCGCCGATGTCGAAGGCTTCTCATATAAAGAAATCGCAGAGATAGTTGAAATTCCTGCAGGCACCGTGATGTCACGCCTAAGTCGAGGCCGTAAACAATTACGCGAAAAGCTCGCTGTATATGCCAAGGAGCTTGGCTACTCTGTTGAAACCTCCAAGAAAGCAGTTGCTAAAGCTGCGCTCGAGAAGGGAGATCAGTCATGAGTTACATCGAGATTCAATGTGGCGAAGTTCTCTCTTCCGTCATCTTTATTATTGAGGGCGAACTAGAACAACTTCCTCAGCGCTCTGCTATTGAGAAGCACATCAGCGCATGTCTACCGTGTACGGCAGAGATAGCCCACGAACGCGCGATGCACGATCTTCTGCAAGAGACTCTTCGCCGAACTTGTAATGAGCAGGCGCCAGTGGATCTTCACGAGGCTATTCACCGTCAATTACGGGCACAGATGGCTGGCACAACAGAGGTTGTCACTCAATTCAGCATGACTGAGATTTCGATTGAGATTGATGAGTTTGGCAATATCGAACATCGCGAAATTCAAATTGAACAGACACATATTCAGCACTTTTCCGAAGAGGATCGCGATGAAACCCGCTGAAGATGTTCTAGGCGCTGTTGGTTTCTCGGTAATGACGGTACGCCCTGGTGATACGGCGCTGGCGATGGGACTTTCAGAGCTTCCAATTGTTGCCACATCACATCTGCTCCATGCGATGGAATCTGCAACTATTGCAGCGCTGAGCGAATACCTGGATAACGGTGAGACAACATTCTTGCTCTCAACATCTATCAATCTCTTGGCTTCTGCTCAAGTTGGAGATGAACTCCGCGCCAATGCACGTTGTAGCGATATCGAGGGGCGCGAGATTACCTTCCAATGTGATATCTATGAAGGCGAACGACATATTGCACAGGCAGAGATAAAAAGAGCGACAGTGGAGCGAGTAACTTTCCTCGCTCGCACTGCCGCTGAATCTCTTTTAAAGAACTGATTACGCCTTCTTGGTCTCCCAGAAGATTGCTGCAATTTCATCAATCTTTGCAATCAATGAATCAGCAACTGCAACATCCTGTGTGCCCTTTGTTCCAGCAGCGCCAGCAAGCTTTGTTGCATCGTTAAAGAGCGTGTGAAGCTGTGGGTACTTCTCGAAGTGAGGAGCCTTGAAGTAATCAGTCCAGAGAACCCAGAGGTGCTCCTTCACAGCATGTGAACGCTCTTCCTTGATTGCAACAGAGCGTGAACGGAAATCAGCATCTGCATTAGCTGCGTACTTCTCCATGCAAGCCTTTACAGAGAGTGCTTCGATGCGAGCTTGTGCTGGGTCATAGACGCCGCATGGGAGATCGCAGTGAGCAAGGACAGTTGTCTTTGGTGCCAAGATTGTTATTAGTAGGTTTCTCATACCCCAAAGATTAGTGCAGGGCTGTCTAGACTGCACCTCATGAGGAAGAAATACTCAACCGTGCTCGTTGAGGGTGAATCAATGCTCCCTACTTATGCACCGGGGGATTGGTTAATGACTAAATGGGGTAGTTACGCCCTCAAATCCTCGGGCTTCTCTCTCGGAAATCTCTTCGGCGACCGTTTCACAGTTGGAGATGTAGTCGTGATGGAGCGCCCGGAATATCCCGGAATCTTCTATATAAAACGAATTACTGAGGTTCGCCTCGAGAGTAATCAAATATTTGTCAGCAGCGACAATCCAGAAGGAACAGATTCTCGCCAATGGGGTTGGTTGCCTGTTGCGTCTGTACAAGCGAAGGTTGTCTCAAGAGTTCGAAGAGCAAAGAAATAGCGGGCATTAAAAAACCCCGGCTCAGTAATGTGCCGGGGTTTTTAAAAACTCTTAACGAGTAAAGGCCTCTTGCAAAAGCGCCTTCAACTCTTCCTCATGCAAGTGGTGATTACCAGTTGCTGGAGATGCAGTCGAGCGACGTGAAACACGGCGGAATACACGGTCATCGATAGCGCGACCGCCGAGAGCCTCTGATGTGCGAAGCGCAATATGTGGCCACGGTCCCTGGTTTGCAGGCTCATCCTGTACCCAGAGGAGATTTGCATTTGGATGCTTTGCAGCTTCTTCGCGCATTGCATCAATTGGAAGCGGATAGAGAAGTTCAACGCGAACAATTGCAGTTGAGTTCTCGCCTAACTTTTCACGCTCTGCAACGAGGTCGTGATAAATCTTGCCAGAGCAGAAGATTAGGCGTGATGCGTTCTGTACCTTGTCATCACCGATGACAGGACGGAATGTTCCGCTGGTGAAATCGCTCAATTGTGATGCAGCAGCTTTGAGGCGGAGCATCGACTTTGGTGTGAAGACAACCATTGGGCGACGAGTTGGGTTAGCAACATGCCAACGTAGCAAGTGGAAGTAAGACGCTGGTGAAGAAGGCTGAGCTACTGTCATATTGTTCTCAGCACAGAGCTGCAAGAAACGCTCAATACGTGCTGATGAGTGATCTGGGCCTTGGCCTTCGTATCCATGTGGAAGTAGCAGAACTAGCGATGAACGCTCGCCCCACTTCTGAAGTGCTGAGGAGATGAACTCATCGACAACAGTTTGTGCTCCATTGACGAAGTCACCGAACTGGCCTTCCCACATAACAAGTGCTTCAGGGCGAACAACTGAGTAGCCGTATTCGAAGCCCATTGCAGCGTATTCACTGAGCAAAGAGTCGATAACGAAGAACTGGTTCTCATCCTGAATCATTGAGCGAAGCGGTGTCCACTCATTTGCATTCTCTGAATCAACAATTACCGCATGGCGGTTTGAGAATGTTCCGCGGCGTGAATCCTGTCCAGCAACGCGAATTGGATGGCCATCCTTCAAGATTGAACCAAATGCGAGGAGTTCTCCCATTGACCAATCGATAGTGCCATCGTTGAGCATCTCTGGACGCTTTGCTAACTGTGGAGCCATCTTTGGATGGAGTGTGAATCCTTCTGGAGTTGCAACCTGTGTTGCAGCAATCTCGCGAGCAAGTGATTCAGAGATTGAGGTTGGTACAGCTTCTGCAGCTGGTGCAACAGGAACTTTGAAGTTTGGATCATGATCAGGAACATGGTTTGCAACTGAAGCAAATACCGCTTCGAGTTCTGCCTGATACTCAGCCTGAACTTGTTGCGCCTCTTCAGGGGTAATGTCGCCACGACCTACAAGAGCTTCGCTATACAAGGTACGAGTTGTGCGCTTTGCGCCAATTAACTTGTACATCAATGGCTGTGTGAATGCTGGTTCGTCACCTTCATTGTGTCCACGACGACGATAGCAAACCATATCGATCACAACATCCTTGTTAAATGCCTGACGGTATTCAAATGCAAGGTGCGCAACACGAACACAGGCCTCTGGGTCATCGCCATTGACGTGGAAGACCGGTGCTTCAATCATCTTCGCGATATCTGTTGAGTAACGTGAAGTACGTGATGCATGTGGGGATGTTGTAAATCCAACCTGGTTATTGATAACAATATGAATTGTTCCGCCAGTGCGATATCCAGCAAGACCCGAGAGCTGTAGCGTCTCCATATTTACACCCTGACCGGCAAATGATGCGTCGCCGTGCAAGAGGATTGGAAGTACTGAATATGCACCCTTGTTATTGAGACGATCCTGCTTCGCGCGGACAATGCCTTCAAGTACTGGGTTTACAGCTTCAAGGTGTGATGGATTAGCTGCAAGATAGATTTTTGTCTGTGCTCCGGATGCTGCGGTGAAGACACCCTCGGTACCTAAGTGGTACTTCACATCGCCTGAACCATGTACTTCGTTCTCGGCGTAATGGCCTTGGAATTCCTGGAAGATTTGTCCAGAGGATTTTCCGGCAATATTTGCAAGCATGTTGAGGCGTCCACGGTGAGGCATACCAATACAAACTTCATCGAGTCCGCGCTCTGCTGCTGCTGAAACGATTGCATCAGTCAATGGAATTACAGATTCGCCACCTTCAAGTGAGAAGCGCTTCTGGCCTACGAACTTTGTCTGCAAGAATGATTCAAAAGCCTCGGCGCTGTTGAGTTTGCGCAAGATACGTAGCTGCTCTTCGCGATCAACCTTTTCAAACTTCTTCTCGAGGTTATCTTGGAACCACTTGCGCTCTGCTGGATCTGAGATGTGCATGTACTCGACGCCAACTGAACGGCAATATGTGTCCCGAAGGAGTCCGAGAATTTTGCGAAGCGGTAGGAATGCCTTACCACCAAATCCGCCTGTTGCAAATTCACGATCAAGATCCCACAAAGTAAGTCCGTGAGTCTGAACATCCAAATCAGGATGTGTGCGCTGACGGTAAACAAGTGGATCTGTATCTGCCATGAGGTGACCCCATGTGCGGTAAGCAGCAATTAACTGCTGAACACGTGCTGTCTTATCAATCTCTGAATCCTTAGTAACTGCAAAGTCTGCTGCCCAACGGATTGGCTCGTATGGAATTCGAAGCGCAGTAAAGATCTCATCGTAGAAACCTTCAGCGCCAAGAAGAAATTCATGAATACGACGTAAGAAGTCACCTGATTGAGCACCCTGGATGACGCGGTGATCGTATGTGCTTGTCAGTGTAAGAACCTTGCTGATTGCCATACGTGCAAGAGTCTCTTCTGATGCACCCTGGAATTCAGCTGGATAATCCATCGCGCCAACACCCATGATGAGGCCCTGGCCCTGAACGAGTCGTGGAACCGAGTGAACTGTTCCGATTGTTCCTGGGTTTGTAAGAGAAACAGTTGTTCCCGTGTGATCTTCAACGGTGAGAGTTCCAGTACGCGCCTTCTTTACGGTTTCTTCGTATGAAACCCAGAACTGTCCAAAGTCGAGAGCTTCACAACCCTTGATGGAAGGAACTAAGAGCTGACGCGTTCCGTCAGGCTTTGCTAAATCGATAGCGATACCAAGGTTGATATGTTCTGGTTTTCCAAGAGCTGGCTTGCCATCTAATTCGCCGAAGAATGCGTTCATCTCTGGCATCTGGCGAATCGCCTTGATCATCGCGTAGGCAATGATGTGTGTGAAAGAAACTTTTCCACCGCGACCGCGAGCGAGATGGTTATTAATGACAATACGGTTATCGATCATCAACTTTGCAGGAACAGCGCGCACAGATGTCGCTGTTGGAACTGTGAGTGATGCCTCCATTGACTGCACAACTCGACCGGCAACGCCACGTAGTGGTTCCATCGTTGCGGCGCTTGGAGTTGCAAGAGTTGGTGCTGGCTTTACCTCTGCCTGTGCTGGAGTTGATGGTGTTGCTGCAACTTCACGGACGACAGGTTGTGATTGAACTGGTGTGATAACAGGCGCGGGATTTGATACAACTGGTGCAGCAGCAACGGGTGCAGCAGCAACAGGTGCTGATACGACCGGCGCACTCACACCAGGCATTGAAATATTTGGAGCAACAACAGGCTTAGGTGTTGGCGGAACACCAGCACTCGGTGTCGCGGCTGGTGCACCTGCTTGCGGATTGTTCTGGAAGTAGGTCACCCACTCTGCAGGTACTGAAGATTGATCTGCTTGATAGCGCTCGAACATTTCTTCAACGAGCCAATCATTTGCACCAAAATCTTGTCCTGACGACACGTAAGCGCTCCTTTGCGTTTCGACCATCTCACCAAAATCTCACGCATATCCACGCGTGGAGACAGGCTAAGAGTAACGGCTGAGAGGCTCCTCAATAAATGGCGAAAAGGCGCCTCAGAGAGCGAGATGGAGCACATTTCCTTTGGAGTGCGCCTGATTTGAAGTGGCAGAGCCTTCTGGCGACTGGGAAGGTTCATCCATGAATTTCAACGGTCGAAAGCTCGCCCTCATTACAGGTGGAAGCCGTGGTCTTGGCTTTGAGACAGCAAAAGCTCTGCGGGCCCAAGGCTTTGATCTCATTCTCGTCGCAAAAGATTCAGCACGTTTAGATTCTGCAGCAACGCAATTGCGTGCAGATTCTCGCCCGGAAATGGTGATTACTTATTCAATTGATCTCGAAAACCCTTCGCAGACCTCGTCACAACTCGACAAGATTTCATCTGCACACCCAGATATCTCTCATCTCATCCTCGCTCATGGCGTCATGAGCGAGAAGATGTCAAAGACTTTGAAGACAACTGATGAAGAGTGGCGCAGAGTCATGGCGATTAATCTTGATTCTGTTTTTCAGATCGTGAATCGTTTAGCTCCAGCAATTGTTGAATCACGAAATGGCCGAGTCATTATCTTCTCTGCATGTCTTGGTCGAATGTCTGGTCCAGGTAATGCCGGAGGTCTTGCTCCATATCGAATTAGTAAAGCTGGAGTAAATGCTCTTGTTCGCAATCTTGCACATGAAACCGGGCTCGGTGCTCGCGGAGTTCTCGTTGATGCAATCTGTCCAAACCATTCAAGAACAGATATGGGTGGACCAGATGCACCGCGTAGTGCAGAGGATGGCGCAGAGACAGCGGTCTGGCTGGCTACAAGAGATTTTGATAAAGACTCAGAAGATTTCCAGAAGAAGACAACCGGAGTTCTTTGGGAAGATCATCAAATAGTTCCTTGGTAAGTCGGCTAAGGCCTTTTCGTCATCTAAAAAATTTTCGACGCTTTATTTTGTTATTGACCAGTTATTAAACCGACCGCTCATTGACAGCGACTGGTGCGGAAATATGATTTAAGCATGTGGTCACGAAAATTATTGCTTTTGATTCTTACCCTGACACCTCTTTTGGCAGCTACGCCTTTGGTGCATGCTGATCAAGCAGACAAGTTCAAAATCGGGGAGCCGTGTACTCAAGGCTTATATGGCGATAAGCCTGAAAATATTTATTGTAAGACAGAAAATAAACCAGTCAAGACGGGCTTATTTCTCAATATGAGTGGGAAGTTGATTCCTGAAGCAACATTCGTATCACTTGTTGTGAAAAACGGGCAAGAATCCATCAAAGCAACAGATATAAATACTGATAAAAAAATTGTAGGAATTGCACGTGAAGAAATACCTAATGGAGCAAAAGGTTGGATTTTCTTAGGTGATGGCGATCCCGACTGCTACAACATTTGCCAAGTAACACCATACATTTATAGTGATGAATCCATTGGTGACAATGAAATTTTGTACGTTGGAGAAAAGGGAGAAATCACCAATATAAAACCAAAGAACGCTGTAACGGTCGGCAGAAGCAAAGCCGGAACATACGGATTCTATATGGGAAATCTTGAAGTGAGAGAAGTCAGCACGTGGCAGCCTTACCTAACCGAAGGCTCAGAATGCAGCTTTCTCAATGATGATGAAATTGCACCCGGCTTACAATGCAATGAAGATTATGTTTTGACCTCGGTGAATGAGAAACCCTTCCGTGACGACTTCTATGATCTGTTTGGGTTTTTTCCGGATGCACCATACGTGTTCCTAATGATTACTGTTTTTTTCCTGGTTATCCTGATGTTCATCGTAAGTGAAGGAAATCTTTTGCATAGAATCTTCACCACAATCTTTCGTTCGGTAATGTTTCTGAGCATAGCCGGCTTGTTGGTTGCGATTTACATAAATATCGTCGAACCGTTATTCAGGGATAATTCGGTCGATTTCTCCAAGAAAGTATTTGGAGTTCCGTTTTATTTCTTCTTATTTCTTATGATGTTTTCCGTACTTATTAATGGAAAGCGGAAATAAAGCCTCTTCGGTGTTTAGGATGACTTGCTAATCTCTCGGATTAAGCTCACGACAACGGTGATTGCCATTAACGTGAGCGGCACTGCTACAAAGTAAAGCCCAGCTTCAAATTGATATTTCGCAACTCCTAGCGCAATCAAGTTTGCGAGGATTGCCGGAGAGTTAGCCCAACGCTTACCCTCTTTAACTCCACGCGCTAAGGCAAATAGCGCGGCTGATCCTGCAAAGGCAAAACCAATAACACTGAGATATGGCAACCAATCCTTATCGTGGGTGAACCCGAGGGCGACCATATAGAGGCCGAGGGCAAGTACCAGAATCGATTCCGTGAGAAGAAGGAAGAAAGAGATTTTGGGTGAATCTTCCCCAAGCCAAACATTTCTTCTCATGAGTCGAAACTTATCACCTTCCCTTTCTTGCATCTCAAGGGAAATCAATCGCCACACAGGCGGGGTAAGAGATACGGAGCGAAGTAATTTCTCCAATATGCGTAGGTGTTCCTAAATGTATCCACAGCTATTGATGCGGATGCAGAATTCTTGTCAGACCCGACCTAACTTCACCTCATGGAAAAGCCGCGCGAAATTGAACCTTCAGTCGTATTTGGGCCGCTATATCCATTTATTTGTGATGAGCAGATTGAGGAAATTTGGATCAACTCTCCAGAGCGAATATTCATCGCAAAAACCGGTAAGAACGAGCTCACAAATCTGATTCTGACGGCCAATGAAGTACGCGAACTAGTAGATCGCACTCTGATGTGGAGTGGCCGGCGCTTAGATCTCTCGCATCCATTTGTAGATGCCCGCTTACCTGATGGAAGCAGATTGCATGTAGCAATCCCAGAAGTCACTGCTCAACATTGGGCAGTAAATATCCGAAAGCATATTGCTCAGAGCCTTTCACTTCGGCAATTATCTGAGGCAGGATTACTTAGTAGTGAGATAGCGGATCTATTAATTCTCGCTATTTCGACCGGAAAAAACATCCTCATCAGTGGTGGTACTCAGGCAGGCAAGACAACGCTTCTCAACGCATTAGCCAGTGAAATCCCATTCTCACAGAGAGTGATCACGATTGAAGAAGTGTTTGAAATCCATCCTCGTCTCCCGGATGTAATTCAATTGCAGAGCCGTAGCGCGAATTTACAAGGCGAAGGCGAGATAACGCTTCGCAGACTCGTAAAAGAAGCGCTCAGAATGCGCCCCAATCGAATCATTATTGGCGAGGTTCGCGAGGCGGAGGCGCTGGACTTACTTATTGCTCTCAATTCAGGCCTTCCCGGAATGGGCACAATTCACGCGAATTCAGCTCGAGATGCAGTGATGAAATTACAGACACTGCCTCTCCTGGCAGGTTCTAACATTTCACATTCATTCATTGTTCCAACTGTTGCATCTGCTATCGATATCGTGATTCAGATAGCTATGGATTCGCATGGCGTGAGAAGAGTTATCGAAGTAGTCGAAATCACGGGGCGCATCGAGAACTTACATATAGAGATGGAGACGCTCTGGAAGTGGGAGCACGGTGAATACCGTGAGGGGATAGCTCTTGGATCCTGGCGGAAATCGCAATCGCTAGAAAATCTAGGTACCAGCGATGAAAAGTAAGGTTTCGCACACGCAATTAAGGACAGGCATTATTTTCATTGCCACATTTCTCATAGCTTTTCTTGTAACAAAGGCGCTTGTTATTGGACTGGCAATCGGCTCAGTAGCGTCAACGATGTTCTGGATTTCTGCAAAGAGGAGTATCAGTCGGAAATCATGGGAGCTATTCTCTGTAATTCCTGAAATCATTGATCACTTAATTTCTGGAATTCAATCAGGTCTTTCACTTAATGAATCTCTCTCTAATCTCTCTCAACGCGGACCAGCCCTGACACAGAGGTACTTCGAACAATTTAGGGAGAATCTCAATCTTGGTCTGACATTCGAATCAGCGATTTCAGAACTGCAGGAGTCCTTTGATATTCGAGCATCAGATCAACTCTTCGAGTCTCTAATCTTTGCTAAGAGTCTTGGTGGAACCGAATTACTGTCAATGCTTCGCCAGCTTGGAGACTTCACGAGACAGGATCTCTCTTTGCGTCGGGAGATAGCTGCCAAGCAAGGGTGGATTCGAAATTCTGCACATCTCTCTGCGGGTGCACCATGGATTCTTTTACTACTCCTCTCCGCACAGCCATCAACCAGCCAAGCCTTCTCCTCACCGCAAGGAATTTCAATCTTGGCCTTTGGAGTTGGCATGACTGCCATTGCGTACCTTTGGATGGGCAAGTTAAGCGCATTACCAGAACCAAAACGGATATTCGGAGTCACCCGATGAATCCAAAAATTTCAATACCAGTGATGCTTTCGCTACTCGCTTTCTTTGTAGCAGACAGTGAAAATGAATTAGTCCAACGAATATATAGGCGCAGCCTTACTGCTGGAGATCGAACTTCTATAGAAGAAAAACTCACAAAGTTGGGCAGAAATACTCAGACAGATTTTGAGAACTTTCGAATTTCGCAATTGACCTATATTTCTATCGGATTTACTTTTGCAACACTTGCACTTTTTTTGGGAGCACTAAGTTTGGTGCTCTATCTTCTTTCTCTACCGTTCATTTCACTTGCAATCCTTTTCTTCACTGAGAGAGGTCTCACCCAACGATGCCAAGAGCGAGTCAGAGGAATTGAAGGAGAGTTCCCAGCTGTAATTGAAATGCTCACATTGGCAGTAGGAGCTGGTGAATCTCCCGTAATGGCAATCAAGCGGATATCACAGAGAGCAAATGGGCACCTGGCAAAAGAGTTTAGAAGAGTTATTCAAGAGGTTGAAGCCGGACGTTCCTTTATGGCGGCACTAGATGACCTTAGTAATCGGCTCTCCTCAGATGCGATTCGGCGCTTCGTTGATTCACTCGCTATTTCTATTGCTCGAGGAAGTTCTTTAGTGGAGACATTGAGTCACAGCGCTCATGAGGCGAGGAACCTTGAACGCGTTCGTTTATTGACTGCGGCTGGCAAATCAGAAATATCCATGATGATTCCTGTCGTTTTTCTGATCCTCCCAGTCTCAATTCTCTTTGCGCTCTATCCGTCACTTGCCAACTTGAATGTATTTGGAAGTGGCTGAAAGAAGTTCGATATCGAGAAGAAGACCATGGAAAAAATAGAAGAGAAAGTAGGAGAAGAATGAAAAAGGTAATCAATCGTTTGGAATCAGCACGCGAATCGGCAAGAGTATTAGCCATTAAATCAGTCTTTCGCATCTCTATGAAGCGAGAAGAACTCAGCAAATCTAGAATCTATCGGTCAATATCAGACCAGCGAGGTGATGTGCCGGGCTGGGTTTTAGTTGTGCTCATGACCACTGGTTTGGTGACGGCAATTTGGACCATCGCCGCACCACGACTGACTGCAATTTTAAAGAACTCTCTTGATGCAATGAATGGGATTCGTTAGACAGCCGATGAAGACGATATTGAAATTCTTACGTGATGAGAGAGGTTCAGTGGAGAGCTCACTGGTCATGATTCCGTTGCTCATACTTTTTCTAGTGGCATTTCAATTAACAACTGCCGTACATGCAAGGAATACGACTGTTATAAAAGCGCAATCGGCAGCAACAGCAAAGGCAATTTCGGGTCAGTTTGATGCGGATGATCAATTCATTCATATTGATTCGGCTGGAGATGGACAGAATCTTGATCTGCTGGTTACGGTCCGCAAATTGAAGTTGGTAGATCTCCTTCCTGGTTTTCTTAACGGGCATTCATCAAGTCGCGAAATAGAGATTCAGGGCTTGGCGATTGTTGAGAATCGACGATGATCAAGTGGCTCCGCAAAATGGCGTTGGATGAAGAGGGAAGTGCAGTCCTAGAGTTCGTAACTTTGGCACTTCCTCTCTTCATCCCTCTCTTTATCTACTTAAATCAGTATGCCTCCACGAGCGATGCCCAGGCGTCACTCCGCACACTTGGGCGAGAAATGGCTCGTGGCTTTGTGACAAGTGAGAATGACGCCGTTGCAGATCGGGTGACATTTGAGATATTTTCTAAGGGCGCAGAAGTCCTAGGTTTTGATGAAGAGTTAGCAACAGGTTCCTTGACCTATTTCTATGATTGCAAGAATCAACCTTGCATCTCACCTAACAATGAAATTGTAATTACTATTGAATCAAAGAAATCTAAGACCACTATCTCTACCGTGGAGTTTGTCTCACCATGGGCATGATCAAGGCATCGGCCAAGCGATTTGCGAAGGACGAGCAAGGCTCAATTTCAATTCTCATTACTGGTCTCTTCGTAGTTGCACTAACGACAAGCTTGGTTTTGACAGATATATCTTCGATTTACCTTGCGAAACGATCACTCTCTCTTGCGACCGAAGCGGCTCTACAAAAAGGGATGAAGAATCTAGATGAGGAGCTTTATTACTCAGGCGAATACAACTCCAACCAGCTCCTGGTAAATACTCTTGGTGAGGCAGAGAGCGATCCTGGCATCCCAGTCGATTGCGGCGCTGGGCTTAAAGATGTCCAAGAAGTCTTAGAGGGATGGCAAGTGCATGGCGCCGCTTCAATTCGAGAGAATGTACTTGGCATCAGGCTGACTAACTTTGAGTGTGATGGCTTTCAAATATATATAGAGAGCGCTGCCATCGCGCGGATACCCGTACCAATTCCCTTTATCGACCTCGACGAGGTTGCTATTTTCTCATTCGCTGGAGCGGTGGGTGAACGTGCGGAGACAAATAACTATTACGGTTTCGATATAGGTTAGCTATCTCGCTATCCTTCCTTCATGGCTCGCGAATACGCTCTCGAAATTGCTGAGATTAGCGCGACCCTCAAATCTATCGAGCAGGTGCTCGATCTTCCCAAGTTAGAGCAGGAAGCAGTTGCACTCGAGGAAGCAGCCGGAGTTCCTAATCTTTGGGATGACCCAGATGCTGCACAAGCGGTGACAAGTAAGTTATCTCGCACCCAGGCAGTGATTGCTAAATTGAAAGGTCTCCGCTCTCGGGTTGAGGATCTTCCAATTCTCTTTGAATTGGCAGCTGATGAATCTGAAGGTTCTGCGCTTGCAGATGCTGAGGTCGAACTGGATTCTACGAAGAAATTGATTAGCGAACTTGAAGTAACAACGTTGCTCTCAGGTGAATATGACAACCGTGATGCTCTCATCACTATTCGTTCAGAAGCAGGTGGCGTTGAAGCTGCCGACTGGGCGCAGATGTTATTTCGTATGTATATCCGTTACTGCGAGCGTCATGAATATAAGACCGATGTCCTTGAAACTTCTTATGCAGAAGAGGCAGGTATCAAATCGGCGACCTTCCGCGTCAGCGCTCCATATGCCTATGGCACGCTCTCGGTAGAGCAAGGCACTCATCGCTTGGTGCGCATCTCTCCCTTTGATTCACAATCTCGACGCCACACATCATTTGCCGGTGTTGAAGTCGTGCCAGTTGTCGAGCAGAGTGATCACATTGAAATTGATGAGAAAGAGATTCGCGTTGATGTCTATCGTTCATCTGGTCCCGGTGGTCAAGGCGTTAATACAACCGACTCTGCAGTGCGATTGACACATATTCCAACAGGCATTGTCGTCTCTTGCCAGAACGAACGTTCACAGATTCAAAATAAGGCGACTGCAATGGCTGTCTTGCAATCAAAGTTATTAGAGCGTCGTCGCCAAGAAGAGCAGGCAAAGATCAATGCTCTCAAGGGTGATAACAGTGGCTCATGGGGAAATCAGATGCGCTCATATGTTCTTGCGCCATATCAAATGGTGAAGGACTTGCGAAATAATCACGAGACTGGAAATACATCAGCAGTTCTCGATGGCGAGATTGATGACTTCATCGAAGCTGGAATTCGCTGGCGCAGATCATCTGCTTCTTAACTTCATTTAGACTCTCACCTTAGAAATTCACATGATTTATTGAGCGTGAGACACGCTCATTTCCGCTCATTCTGGAGATAAGTACCCTAAACTCGCACCAGTTAATCTCAGCGGGCAAACCCACTGAGAGAAGTAAGGGTGCAACGTTTGGCCCGAGCACTTAGGGGAGTACCGAATTGATTCGCTTTGAGAACGTTACAAAGGTCTACGCGGGGCAAGAGCGCCCAGCTCTTGATAGCGTCAACCTCGAAATCAATAAGGGCGAATTCGTCTTTCTCGTAGGTAAGTCAGGTTCAGGCAAGTCAACATTCCTTCGCTGCATCCTCCGCGAAGAACGCCCAACATCAGGAATCATCCATGTTGCCGGCAAGGATCTCGGAAAGCTTGCCAACCATAAGGTGCCAGAGCTTCGCCGCCAGGTCGGAACGGTCTTCCAGGATTTCCGCCTTCTGCCAAATAAGACAATTTCAGAGAACATCGCTTTCTCACTGCACGTCCTCGGATATTCGCAGAAGGAGATCAACCGCGAAGTTCCAGAGATGCTCGAACTCGTTGGTCTTGAAGATAAGGGCGATCGCCTTCCTTCAGAGATTTCAGGTGGCGAACAACAGCGTGTGGCAATCGCTCGTGCTTATGTGACTAAGCCACCCATCATCATCGCCGATGAGCCAACAGGAAACCTCGACCCAGAGCTCTCTGTTGGAATCATGAAGCTACTCGATCGCATTAATCGTGAGGGCACAACAGTTTTGATGGCAACACATGATTCAGGAATCGTTGATCAGATGCGTAAGCGCGTTATCGAGCTCGATGGCGGCCACGTTATTCGAGATCAGGTTCGTGGCGTTTATGGATATACAGGTTAAGGACTAGGGGAGAAGAAAATGCGCGCAGGATTCCTCTTTAAGGAAGTTCGTATCGGACTTCGTCGTAACCTCACAATGACATTTGCAGTCGTCGTAACAGTTGCAATCTCACTTTCACTTCTCGGTATCGGTCTGCTCTCAAATGCACAGGTCAATGCGATGAAGGATTATTGGTATGACAAGATTGAAGTTTCAGTATTTCTCTGTGGAACTTTGTCAGAGTCTCCAACATGTGCCAACGGAGTTGTCACTCCAGAACAGCGCACATCAATCAAAGCAGATTTAGAGGCACTTCCAGTTGTTCAGAGCGTCTTCTACGAATCTCAGACAGAGGCATTTGCCCGCTTCAAGGAACGTTTTAAGAACTCAGCGATTGCGCAGAATGTAACGGCAGATCAATTGCCAGAATCTTTCCGAGTTAAGTTAAAGGATCCAACTCAATTTGATGTTGTCGTCAGCGCATTCTCTGGTCGCCCAGGCGTTGATATCGTGCAAGATCAGCGCACCATTCTCGAGAAATTCTTCAAGCTCCTTGATGTTCTCCGTAACGGAGCGCTCCTGGTAGGCCTCTTCTCAGTTCTGACCGCTGCACTGCTAATCTCCAACACACTTCGAATCGCAGCGTTTAACCGCCGCCGTGAAACTGGTGTGATGAAGCTTGTCGGCGCCAGCTCTTGGTCGATTCAACTTCCATTCTTACTGGAAGGCGTCTTCTCGGCAGTTCTTGGATGGGGCTTTGCAACAGGATTGCTCAGTGGATTGAAGTATGTGGTCGATACAAAGGTTGCACCGCTTCTCACATTTACCAAGTTCTTCGCGTGGGATCAGGTCTGGATTTCTTCTGCAATCTTGCTTGGCGTTGGTCTAGTTGTATCGATTCTCGCCTCACTCATCACTCTTCGTCGCTACCTCAAGGTTTAATAACTTCAAGCTTCTGGCCTGAAGTAGACTGCGGCACATGGTCAAGGAGACAGGTCAAAAGCTGATCGCGCAAAATAAAAAAGCGCGTCACGATTACGCCATCCTTGATACTTACGAGTGCGGAATTGTTCTGATGGGCACAGAGGTGAAGTCACTTCGCGCAGGTCGTGCCTCCCTTATCGATGGTTTCGTAATGGTTGAAAATGGCGAACTCTGGATGCACGGAGTTCATATCCCTGAATACACCGAAGGCACATGGACTAATCACACGCCTCGACGAAAGAGAAAACTTCTTGTGCACCGCGAAGAGATTCGTAAAATTGCAGCGAAAACAAAAGATTCTGGAATCACCCTTGTTCCCTTACAGCTCTATTTTAAAGATGGCCGCGCAAAGGTAGAGATTGCTGTCGCTAAAGGTAAGAAGGCGCATGACAAGCGCGATACATTGCTAGAGCAACAAGCAACTCGAGAGATCCAAAGAGAGATGTCCCATCGCGTCAGCGGCAAGAACCGTAGCGGCCGGGATGATTGGTAATTAGTCACTCGATGATTGAAACAGAGCGCTTAATTCTTCGACAACTGCAATTCACAGATGTCGATGATTTGCTGGAATATCAATCGCACCCCGAGATTGTTCGCTACATTCCTTGGCCAGAACGCACTCGCGAACAAGTTGTTGAGGCTTTAAATAAAACAATTGATACCGGTAAGACTCAATTGAAAGATGAAGGCGACTTCTTCGTATTGGCTTGGGAAATAAAGGACGGCTCGCACGCAGGCAAGGTAATCGGTCAATCAAATATGTCTCTGCGCTCAACCAATGATCAGTTATCTGATATCGGCTGGGTAACCCATCAAGATTTTCAACGCCAGGGTTACGCCTTTGAAGCGACCTTTGCCCTGATGGAATATGCGTTTAAGAACTTCCCACTCCACCGCATTGTTGCTGATATAGATACACGTAATCCTGAATCTGCCGCTATGGCAGAAAAGCTAGGAATGCGCCGTGAAGGTGAATATAAAGACTCTGAATTCTTCAAAGGTGCTTGGTGCGATATGTGGCTCTATGCGATTCTTAAGGAAGAATTTGTTAAGTAATTAAGAAGATTAACAGTTTGCTATGAATTGATGTATTCAAGATATTTGAGTTCGATATTTTCAATATTGTATTGAAGATTTTTCTTCGCTTCGGTGACTTTTGAGTCAACCTGAACCATCACGCAGCTATTTCTTACTTCGTAGTCGGCGTTCATTTGGAGGTTCCTGAGATAGGAAGAGGCAGCATCGTAGGATTCTGAATTTTTCTCAATATAGTCAGCCATTGCTAGGTAAATCCGCACTGTTTTCAAGAATTCATCATCGAAAGGCGATGTGATGTCAGCGAGGCTTTCCCTAACTGGGTAATAAACATTTGCCACTTGGCTCATTTTTTCTACAATTTTGCGATCGTATTCATTCAGTGAAGAAATCTCTCCCCAGACTGGCTGGTCGCCTTTATAAGTCCATGCTCCAATATGGGCAATGTGAACATCGCAGTACGCATCATAAAAAGAGTGGTCAGTATGTTCCGGGAGGGCATCTGTGAGCTCATACTTTTTCTCTCCGCACCCAGAAAGCGCAAGAGTCGAAACGAGAAGGATTAATGCCAACGACCTTGCTCGATCAAATATCACTCGAAAAGATTAGCAAGTCACGCTTCTAAACTCATCCATATTCACTCGCAATGCTCAAAGAGAACGGGAATTTCCTATAAGCCAGGTGCGTTCAATACACTTAGAACACAAATAAATAGGGGGTGAACGGTCTCGACTTTAGCTGTTGAGACAGGGGAAGCGTGTCGAGGAAGCCGGGATGATCTCGTAAACCATGAAACCTGTGCACACATAACTGCAGACAACAGTCGCAGTGATTTCGCACTAGCTGCATAAGCTAGTTCCAAATCCGTCAGCCCAGGGGCGCTCTCGCTCTGGAATCTGGCGTCGCTAGAGAGCTCTTCATCTGCGTGGCGTTGCGAACGCGTAGAGAGAACAGTTTCGCAAATGAGTTCGTTGAATACTTGTGTTTGAGAGATTCAGGACTGAGAAAACGCAAATAACACTACACACGTAGAAGCCCTGTTTGAGCTCTGAAGGACCCGGGTTCGATTCCCGGCACCTCCACGAAGTTCCGAACGGC
>Ga0209230_10000263_pt1 | contig 20204 bp, 19 predicted proteins | sample LakOntMetagenome_FD_187467 | JGI IMG/M metagenome (GOLD analysis project Ga0209230, IMG submission 187467) | Freshwater and sediment microbial communities from Lake Ontario - Sta 18 epilimnion Metagenome (SPAdes) (version 2) | ecosystem: Environmental > Aquatic > Freshwater > Lentic | place... | reverse complement strand
ATTTAAAAAATAAAACTAACTATAAAGCTTTGCATTTGCATTACCTGATTTCTTCTGAAGCTCTTTGTATTTTTTCATGATTTCTTTGGGTGTATGGCGATAACGAAATAGAAATTGTTGAAAATCTGACGTAGTCAATTGATAGTGTTGTATTTTATCATAAAATGCCTCTATTAGGGCATCCTCTGTATAATTATAATAAAACCGTAGCATTTCTTCAATCTGTTCCTTTTTAATATATTCAAATTCAACATCCATATCCATTCGCCCACTGCGTAGCATTGCTTCATCCAAAACCTCCTTACGATTTGTGGTAATACATACGATAATACCCTCATTCCGACACAGACCGTCCAAACAATTGAGAATACCACTCATGGTAATACTATTCTTACTTGAATCATGCTGCTTTCTATCATCACTAAACAGACTATCAATGTCCTCAAGCACAAGCACCCTACATTTATCAAGCCGCGCCATTCCATTAATTGCCTTGGTAAATTTGATATCGTCCATGCATCGTGTAAAAGGCAGAATGCCTATATCGCTATTAATCAAAGAAGCGATACAGTGAATGGTAGAAGTTTTACCAGACCCGGGGACACCGCTCAAAAGCAAATTACACTTATAAGGGATACCATAATCATCGTATTCCTTTCGCGCTTCGTCTTTAATAAAATAGTTGATATAATCAAAAATTTGCTGTTTAACATTGGTGGGTAGAAAAAGTGTGCTGGTATCGCGTTTTTTTGCAATATTAATCAACTCCCATTCTGGATAATTCACCGATGCATCATAAATATATTTTCGGATCGTCGTATCCATATTTTTTCCCTCCCGATTTAGTAGGTCTTCTACCGTTTTCTTAGATTCTTCTACAAATTTCAACAATGCCTCTTCGCTCGCAGATTCCAATAGGATTTCATGCATCAAATCTGTTTTATTACAGATCAGCACCTTATCTTTTACATATTGAATCGTCAAAGAAATCGTCTCATTCTGAAAAGGCACCTCATAGACACCATTGGATAGACATACGATTTTTATTTTATTCTTATCTCTGCACTGCATATAATCCCAATTCGGAAGGGTAACATCATAGAGATAATTTACATTCAAACATTGCGACGAATCTTTGATTAGATTATATGCGTAAATACTGACATATCGCGCCAGCGCATTGGTAGAGAGAAGTGTGATCTTCATATTTATTTCATTACCATTATAACTACATATCTCTTTAAATAAAATATTTTTCTGTATCTAACATAAGTAAATAAGCGAATGAATCCACAATGGAGTCGTGCAATTATGTGGATTGCAGCCGCTACCTATGCAACTGTTGCATTGTTATATACCTATAGTATCATTACCACCTCCCTAGATGAACCGTTTAGCCATACATTAAACTATCTCATTTTAGTGATTGGTTTCGTAATCTTAGCAGGCGCTACGTATGAAAAAGCAAAACAGGTGCAACGTGACCCTAAGAAGATGGAAAGCCCAAAGTTCTTATTCAATCCAACGCTACAAGTCGGTTGGGGGCTAGTAGCCATTCATTTTGTGGGTCTCTGTCTATTACTGCCCACGAAGACACTAAAGCATCTATTTTACTTGCCACTCGGTATCGTCGCCTATGCTCTCTTAGCCGCAGGTAAATATGCAGGTGTTTATGCGCTCATGGTATTCTATGTATTTAGTATGGTGATTCAAGTGCCCCATTCTACATATTATTGGATCGCATTTATCACGAAGTTATTAACCACCATTTATATGGGCACATTTGCCTATATGTATCCCATTTGGCAAAAACAGGGCCTTGCTACATTATTATAGCAGCAGCTAGCTTAAAGAAATTCCTCCTTATACATAAAATGCTGTTATTAATCAGCCCTCAACATTTTACAGTCAATCAGCAAGCCCTTGCTACAAATGCATTTATGAATATGAATACGCAAAATGAGACTATACAAGAAAAAGCGCTACAAGAGCATCGTAACCTCATAAGAACATTAGAGGTCCATAATATCAAGTATATTCTCTATGAAAATTATAATGAAGAAACTCCAGATGCTGTCTTTGCCAATAATTGGATATCGGTACATCCAAATTTAAAGAAGCTCTTTATCTACCCCATGTATTTACAGAATAGAAAACAGGAAGTGCGTTTTGACGTTATCCTAGATATACTGGACCGGTATCCGTCTATGGAAATATGCGATCTTCGTGCGTCCAAAGAAATTCTAGAGGGGACGGGTTCAATGGTATTTGATCACGCTACAAATACAATTTATGCTGCCGTATCACAGCGCACAAGTGAGTTACTTGTTAAACACATTGCAGATTCCATTCGCTATAAACTGATTACATTTTATACAGAATATCATAATAAACCTGTTTATCATACAAATGTCATGCTGTCTATTGGAAAATCATGGGCAGTCATTTGCACTCAGGTCATAGATATGGATGACCTACCCGATGTCTTAAAGAACCTCAGCGCAACAGGGAAACAGCTCGTCGTAATTAGCGTTAGCCAAATGGAAGCCTATTGTGGAAATATATTAGAGATATACGATGTAGAAGGGACATCTTATACCATTATGTCCTCTAGAGCCAAGAAAGCTTTTCATCCAGATCAATTAAATCGTCTGGGCAATATCATTGAGGTGCCGTTGGATACCATTGAAACCTATGGTGGGGGTGGTGTGCGCTGTTGTTTAACAGAAATAGAATAAAAAATGATGCAATCATTCTTCCATTACTAAATACACCTCCCGCCCCGCCCGCCAACAGAGCTTTCCCTTCATTGCTCCGTCGCCGCTATGCACCATTGTATCCAAGACGTAGATGCGATTAGTGAGAAGTTCGATCGGATTATACATAACAATGCCTTCTTTAATGAGAAGGTAGAGCCGAATGAAACCGTGCATTATGAGACCTTTTTGCGGGAGCTCCTTTCTTTTTCTAACAATTCTAAAACAATCAATCTAAAGAAGAAATACGATATCTATAAGAAAAATTCCACCGTCATACAATTTGCCAGACGCCTTGAGAAAGAAGGAACGCTCACTTCAGAAGAAGTAAAGCGTGTGCAAGAGCTCATGTGCCTTAAAAAAGTCAAAAGTCACTCTGGGGTGCTGGTGGTCACCATTTTTACAAGTGGCAATCCCACCTATCTAAACGAGGAAGGCAAAACTGTGTCGCAAACCTTCTCCTGTAAATGGGATTGTCATTATTGCCCAAATGAGCCTGGACAGCCCCGTAGTTATCTCAAGGGGGAGCCTGGAGTGCTGCGTGCCAATACTCATCAATTTGACTGTTGTGACCAGATGTGGAGCCGTATGAAAACCCTCTATGACAACGGACACCCAATTGATAAATTAGAGGTTCTAGTGCTAGGAGGCACATGGGAATCGTATCCTGCCCTCTACCAAGAACAATACATCCGCGACATGTATTACGCTGCCAATACATTTTGGAAAGAAGACGATATCCCTCGTCGCCCCAAACTAACTCTGAACGAAGAGCGCGACATGAATCGTGACGCATCTTGCAAGATTATTGGGCTAACACTTGAAACGCGCCCCGATACCATTAACGTAGAACAGCTAATACGCGCACGCCGATTTGGCTGCACTCGGATGCAGTTGGGCATTCAGCATCTAGACGATGATGTGCTTGAAAAAATAAATCGTAAATGTAAGACCGTCCATACGATTCATGCCATTCAGCTATTGAAAGATTGGGGCTTTAAGGTAGATGGTCACTGGATGCCTAATCTACCGGGCGCAACACCAGAGAAAGACCATGACATGTTTATGAACCGACTGCTGAAACAATCGCAACCGATTCAGACCATCACCTCACCCATCACAGAGGTCACCGATTGGCAAGTTTGGAACATGACATGTCCTGAATTCCAACTGGATCAATGGAAGATTTATCCCTGTGAAGTGGTGCCCTTTACAAAGATTGAACAGTGGTATAAGGCCGGTGAATTTATGCCCTATAACGAGGAGCAAATGACCGAAGTGCTGCTACAGACCAAACAGAATATGCTCCCATGGATTCGTCTCAATCGTATTATTCGTGACATTCCTATGGATTATATCATGGCCACTGGAGACCAACCCAATATGCGGCAAAATCTACAGATTGCTCTAAAGAAAAGAGGTCATAAATGCGCATGTATTCGTTGCCGCGAGATCAAGCTCAAAGTCATTACCACATTTGTCTATCGGGTGCGTGAATATAGTGCCTCCAATGGCACGGAATACTTTATTTCAGCCGAAGATACCGAGGGCAGCACACTCTATGGGTTTCTACGATTGCGGCTACCCATGAATGAAGAATACATACATATTGCCCATATTCGCGAACTACATGTCTATGGAAAACTACAGACCACTGCTATAGGTGCAGCCGCATCCACTGCAGCCGCCACAGAATCCTCGCAACATAAAGGCACTGGTAAGAAACTCATGTATATTGCCTATCAAATTGCAAAACTAAAAAAGAGACAAGAAATTCGGGTCATTGCTGGAGAAGGAACAAAGCGTTATTATGAGAAACTATGTTATTACGAGGGCGCCAACGGTTATATGATTATGAAGATTTAATTAAGGCTCTACCGCCGACGCATATTCAATCGCCTGTTGGTTGATAATCAGAAGCAGGGGCGGGCTTAGAGGGACAGTAAAACGGAGATTGTTTGTAACCGGATATAGCATTCCCATCATCGCCACAAGTAGCTTCGCTTCTACCGGAGTCACTTTGTATTCCCGCATGCTAATACCAGACTCCAGTGGGTTGCTCACATTAAAGCTATTTTTTAGTTCAAACATTAGTTTGTTAATCCACTCCCCACTCTCATAAGAGGACTTGATAATAACAACATTCATGTAGTTTTTATTGTATCCAGGAATATTGCCACCTGCCGAACATTGGTTCATTAGACTGGTTTCTTGTATAATATAACTGTTGATTCGCTGACCAATGCAACGGAGAACATTCATACCCTCTAGGAAAATGCGACGCGTTCCCTCTGGTGAAATCCCCGTATATACCTTTAGCGTTTCGGCCCAATAGATACCGACATCGGCCTCTTCAATACAGGCCATACTGCACTTGGAGCAACAGCAGCACGCCAGACAGCTCATAGCATAGCATGAATAGCTAACACATTTTGTTTGATGGGCGAGAGACTGCATTAGTTTGACCACATTCGCCTTAGGATTCCGAAGCATGCCCTTCTCAATATTCTCGTAATACCGAATAGAAGACGTCATTGTAGCGATACTTGAATAAGTAGCAGCGGTAGAGGGGCAGAGGATTAGTTATCTATATAGTAACCAATGCATTTCATTTTTTATTAGTATCTATTGTAATGAAGGTATCTTTTGGAATAATTTTATAAGATTTTTCTGATTCTGTGGCGATTCTAAAATTCGTCAGTCCATCGTTATACATATAGAGAGGTGGCACCAATGTATGTGATTTATTTCCACGATAAGCATATAGTTTCTTTTCCGTAGAATCAAACATCAATATATTTAGCATAGATTCAGGTAGGGTATATTCCAATGTTTTACGAATAGATTTTTCAAAATCCCAATACTTATCTCTTTTATGAATGCTTAGCCATAATGCAAAGAATAATTCGCTATCGGTGGTGCCTTTAATCTGATTTTCATACTTTGCCAACAATTTACTACGGGCATCTGATTTAAAACGTATCATCCCATTATGCATACAGATATAGCGTTGATCAAATATAAAAGGGTGTATATTATTCACGACGACCGAATCCACACGGCGATCCATTGGAATACGCGTATGGTAAAATAAGGTATGTGTGTCAGGATGTGCTTTAAGTATGCGTTCTTTCATATCTAAACAGCCTGGACTAGGTATAAACTCTTGATGGTATTGACTTTTCCCTTTCCCTACTTCTATCATACCAGAAGAGAGTAATCCTTTTGAACAATATTTCTTATACCCCACCATACTGGCTTCCATCCATTGAGGTAAAACCGAAAAATTATTCCATAAAACAAATAAACGACACATGTATATATCTTAATTTAAGGCGCGGATTTTTTCATACGGATGGCCAACGCTATATTCGTCCAGCCCCCAAGAATAATGGTGGCAGAAAGAGCCATATGTGTATAATACCATGTCGTCCAATCCACATACTTACGACCATAGAAAGCCCATAGCACCTGGAACAATATCACTGCTGCCAGGACTTTTCCCAGTGCATGATGTATCTTTTTAATAGTTGATATTTGTTTTTTATCTTTTACACGGTGAAAACCCATATAGATGGCTAGAGATATAGCTACAAGAAACAAGGCAACCCCGGTCAGCTGGAAGGCAACATGAAACTTTCTCCAAGAGGGCCCAATAGACTCACGAAAGAGGGCAATCAGGGCACCAATCGGAAAGATAAATATAAATATAGAAAATTGCAAGAGACCATGGAGTTCGTATAGGTTTATCATTATCTACTATTACGTAATATAAATGCTACACGTGGTCGTGCTACATCTGCATGGCATTCTTTAGAAAGAATACATTTGAAATTCTTATCCGCCTCAAACATGGTCATAAAGTTATCTAGCGATTTTTGTTTAATTGTAATCCCAATTTGTTTTAAGTAAGCTTTCCAAACAGTCTTCCCAAAGGCTAGTTCTGGAAGGGTAAGTGTAAGCGTCTGGGTAACGTTGCCATCCCCAATCTCATAAACGGTTCGCCCCATTAAATCCTTTACGACGTGCGCTTTATATAATTCATTTTCCTCCATCACATTTGCGAGCTGGAAGAGTGCCCCAGTCATACGGGCATCCCATTCCTCTAATACAGGCCGCACTTTATCCCGAATCTGCCCTCTTTGACTCCACTTTGGCGTGCTATCTTTTAAATATGGGATACCAATTCGGCGCGCTTCATCATAAATAACCGCTTTGCTGACATTCAACAACGGCCTACCAAACGTAATACCATCAACCGTCTGAATATCATGCATCCCTTTTAGATTTTCGTATTTATGTTGATGGCACAGATTGGTCAAGATATTCTCAAAGCAATCGTCTTGATTGTGCCCTAGAATAACCACTGACCTGGTAATCGTTTTATAGCATTCAAAGCGCACATTGCGCGTATATAGTTCATAGATGCCTCGCATTTCATGTTCCATACAAGGCTTTCGCTGAATTTCTCTCAAATCACGAATAAAGAGTGGAATCCCTAGATAGCGACACCATTCTTTTACAAAATTTCTTTCTAAATCATCCCGATTACAGTAGTTAATATGTAGCGCCATCATAGGTATGTTTAAACGATGGAGGATGTAGCTACATAGCATGGAATCTACACCGCCAGAAAGTGAAATTAGGACACGGTCACATCCTTGTTTCTTCAAAAAATGAGAGAAGACCGATTCCAAGAGGAGGCTACCTCCCGACGGTGCAGCACCATGCTCTGGGTAATAGTCTAAAATCTTTTGAAACGACGCCACCTTTTTAAAACGCCTTCCTCCAGTCACATCCGCCACATGGTAAGAGAGAAAGGCGATTTGATTCATAGGCATACGCTGATAGGATGCGGTAATAAATTTTCTAAGATAAGAGACACCATCGTCTTTCTCCCCATCCACCGCATGTAGTTTCTCCCAGCCTTCTTTCAAAAGAGTACAGATCTGTGTAGCGTTGCCTGCATGACGCACTGGTAGCCCCCAAAAACACCATTCCAGACAATTTAAAGTATATGTTCCCTTCATAGAAGCATGTATTTCTAATGCTTTTTCTAAATGATAGAGTATAATATGCTGACTATCACAATGCCGTTCAATATGCCGAATCAATTGATCATGAACAATAATAGATGCCAAAGGATTATTCTTCTCGCTCTCGTTCGCATCCAATAAATCCCAATAGGTTTCCCGAAGGTAGGTATCTGTGACATTGGACTGCTGAAACCAATAGGAGGGATGGGTCATCCAATCCAAGTAGAATGCGTCCATTTTTATATAGTTAGTTGTAGCTATAGAAATACAAATCAATTTTTACATTTAACACAAATATATTAAAAAATGAAACCATATTCCTGTAATACTTAAAGAATCCTATCGCTACACAAAACTAACTACTCCCGCCTCCCGCCTCCCGCCTCTACAGGCTATCGCTATCGCTAGGCAAAACCTACTATTTCGCTGCCGCTATGTCGTCCTCTACCGCCTTTGACGATAATGTGAATCGCTCGCACTGGGTTTCTTTCACGGATGTGATTGACGCAATTATTCACCATGAGGGTGTCATCTTTGGTGGCGCCGTGCGCGACATCATCCTGCGTGACAAGGCCGCTGAGAGCTATTATGAGTTCATGGGCGAATCCTGTGACAGTGACATTTACACCAACACCGAGATTCATCCGGAGTCAAAAGATCGTGTTATGATTCCCAATGATATTGACGCCGCCATCCACCACTCCCACTTTGCCGAGCTCATGAAGACATTCACTACGATGAAATATACAGCGCGCACTGTCTTTAAACGGGACGCAAAAAAATACCTGCCCAACCTGACGGCCAATGAAGGCGACATCATGCATCACAAAATTATACTGCGGCCGATGGATACCCTGACGTATTCCATGGCACCGGCCATGAAGAAACTCTTTGAGAAAGAGTTCGCCCAGGAGCTGGCAACCCTGCAGAAGGCTTTTTCAAAGAATACCCGCACTATTATGCTAGACGTAATGGTAATCATGAATGAGACCCATTACGACCCTCCCTTCGGCAACCTAGACTTTGAGTGTAATGGGCTCGTCCAGGACAAACACGGGGTGCGCCTGTCAAAACATCTACTGTCTCAAACACAAGCATTCGGTAAAAACAAATATCGCATCAATGACCCCATGCGCTTGCAGCGCCAGCTACTCCGGATTCAGTCCGACATTATAAATAAAATTGCCCGCACGCCATGCGGCACCAATCCCATTGACATAGATAATTACCGGGTTATTAAAATCAAATCCAAAGGCTTTACCATCCAATACGAAAGCATTAAGCGAATCACAGATTCAGATGAGGACGCTGAGACAGACGAAAGCACCTGTATCATCTGTCATGAGAACTTTGACAAGAAAGACCATTTCAAGCTGGCCTGCTGCGCTGCGAAATACCACGCCAGCTGTTTGATCAAAGCATGCAGCCACCACCAAACTGGTATGATTCATACCCAGCGCTGCCTAATGTGCCGACGAGATATTAGCCCCAACATCGCCCCAGACATCACACTCCTGACCAGAGAGACAGACTCCTCTCCAGATACCCTCTAAATACTGATAAAATCTATATAAAAACATAAATTTTAACATTTATTATAACAATGCTCGGAGCCATCGGATATTTTCACAGTCAATTAAGAGCGACCTATGAAGTCCTAAAAAACTTTCGTGACTTTTTCCCTTTGGCTTCTCTTACTGTCATCAATGACGCAGGTCGTCCAGAAATCGCAAAACTTGCTGAACTATTTCAAGCTACTTACCATCCTTATAGTCGCAATATTACCACTGGTAATAAGGTAGATAATATAGAAATAATGATTGAATGGATGACACGTTTTTTTAAAGGCATTGAACAAATTCATGAAGAACATTTTATTCTTTTAGAAGACGATGTCATTATTCTACGTGATATAGATCTCACTCAAATTAAGGGTCACATGTATGGTTATAACCCCAATGCCCTCCTACCCGAAAAAGTAACTACCTATCTAAAACAATGCAATCCAGATATTCCCTCTCACATTAATCGCATCTGGTATAGTGGCTGTGGCGGAACCATCTTGCATACCCAATTCTTTAAAGATATTGCCAAAAACGAAGATTGGAAGAAAGAGATGTATATATATGGTGAGCTAAGTAAGGTTAATAGCCCAACCGAACAGAGTTGGTATTTTAGTGATTGTTGCATTACTTACTTGTGTTGGCGTTATGGTGGCACCCTTGAACAAAGTGCTGAATGGGGTGATTTACATGTCAATGGCACCGTGGAAAGATATAATAGAAATGAGCTCGCTATAATGCATCAATACCGCGAGCACTATAACAAACCTATTCTGATAGTGTAAAATCTACTTAAGACTGACAGTATATAAAGTATTAACTAATAACCAGATGGTGATTGACGCGCCCCGTGTGTTGGAAAATCCGCATCATACGGTTCAGTATGATAAAATTATCCATTTCTCAGATATTCACATTCGCACAGGGGATCCAGAGCGCGCCCGCTATAAAGAATATTCCATTGTTTTTCAGCATCTAATTCAGTCTCTCAGGGCACATTCAGACCTATCCAAAGCTGTTTTCTTGATTACAGGTGACCTTTTTCATCATAAAGGCAAGATAGAGCCCGCTGGCATTAAATTGGCCAATCAGCTCTTTACAAACCTTTTGGATATTGCCCCAGTGCTCGTTATTTGTGGAAACCACGATTATCGCCAAGATGACCCTGAAATTCCGGATATGATTGAAACCCTTCTAGAACTATACCATACACGGCTCTCTAATAAGAAATATCCCCTGTATTATCTGAATAAAACCGGTCACTATACGCTGAACAATCTAGGCTTTGCCCTGGTGGATATCCGCGATACATTGAAATCGTATAATACATTTGGTCGGAATGAATCTCTAGAACCCTTTCCCAAGAGAGACGTGCTACGACCCACACCCACGGATCATCATATTGCCCTCTTTCATGGTTCGGTAGCTCCGAGAGAAGTCTATGAACGTTTTAAAAACTTTAATGGCTACCCATTGGAGTGGTTTTCTGAATACGATTATGTGCTGCTAGGCGATATTCATAAACAACAGGTGCATCACACAGGTGACTGTAAATGGGGTTATCCAGGGTCTCTCATTCAACAAGATTTTGGCGAACGCATTATAGAGCATGGCTATCTGGAATGGGACCTAACTACGAAGAAAACCCACTTCCATCCCGTCTATAATCCCTTTGGTTTCTGCACCCTAAAGAAACAGCTAGATACATGGTATGTGCATTCTCACAAAAAAGACTGGTTTGAGCTATCCACTATTGTGACAGACCCAATGTTCCCCAAGAACCCGATTATTCGGATTGCCAATACCGAAGAAGTGGATTGCACCGAAATTCTAGAGAAATATCAAATTAAACCCACCAAAATCCAGCGTTGGGCGATTGAAGCCGAGAAGCAGCTCACACTCAATCCTGACGAGGCCGACCAGGATCACCAACAACCCACCTCTCTGGAAGAGCTAAATACGCCTGCCAAATGGATTGATTATCTCAAACAGGTGGCCCAAATTGACTATACCCAGTATATTATGAGCCCCGAATTGCTAAAGCTGCCCGCCGATTATAAGTTTCTAAAAAAATACCAAGAGCGCAATGAAAAAATCCAGAAACACATTGACGAATATAACATGCATCGGATTGATACCATTGAAAAAGCCAATCGTGTAGAATTGATGAACATGTCTTGGAATTACCTCATGTGCTATGGCGAGAACAACTTTTTTGATTTCATGAAAATCCAAGATGAGATTGCCCTGCTCAATGGAAAAAACGCTATGGGTAAATCCTCCTTTCTGGATATTCTCTGTATCGCCCTCTATGGTGAGCCCACCCGGATGCGTCGTCTTGTGACGGGTAAGAAATATACCGATAAGATTATTCACGATCGTCGCCCCGCTTCAAAACATGTGCCTTCGGTCACCCTGCTCCTAAAAAACCGCGAGGACGTATATGAAATTCATCGTTCTTTTGGCACACAGGTCGGTAAAGATAAAAACGAAAAAGACCATCTCATCAAACAAAAGGATGTTGCGATTTCACTGGTCGATCTAGAAAATAATAAAAAGACAATTATCTGCGAAGGCAACACCATGGTAGAGCGTTGGATTGATACCCATATTGGCACCATGGAATCCGTCCTGATGAGCACTATGATCTGTCAGACAGACCTTAATAATTTCTTTCACATGAAACAAGACGACCAAAAGGCGATTTTAGATACGGCGCTGCGTCTAGAAAACGTGGCCCTTTATGGAAAAGTGATTAAAGAATCGCTATTGGCTCATCACGATCTTCAAACCCAATTGAAATCTACCATGGATACTATTACTACAATGGTCAAACAGCCCACTTCTGAAGAAAATATAGAGACTCTGCAACAAACGTATCAGCAAGCAAAAGACTATGTAGAGAAATACACGCAACTAAAAGAACAGTGGCTGATTAAAATCTGCACCAAACAATGGAAAAACACACCAGTGCCAGAAGATATTGAAGATATCTATCGTGAGGCCAAAGACCAAATGGATTATGCTTATAACCCTACTCGTTTTGAAGAACTATCCACCCGCTTGGAAACCAGTATTCGTCTGGAAGAAAAGATTCGTGTGATCAAAGAACAATTGGAAACCTATCAGACCACGTCTATTTATAAAGATAGCGAGAAGCATTTGGATAAATGGTTGAAAAAGAAAACAAAGTTTATGAAAATGAAGCCAATATGTGATGTTAGCGAGGAATGGATTCGCACCACAAAAGAAAAATACCAACAATGGAAGGCCTCTAGCTCCACCGCCGCATCACATCCCACCGACTCCACCTCAGCCTCAGCCGCCGACGCACCCCCACTGACACCATCCACACCTTGCCCACCCACCCTCAAAGATGTCTCGCATACCTTTAACGAAGAGGAATACATTCAGATTAAGGCCACCTATGACGAACTAAAAGAGCGCGAACAGATTAAACCCACACATACAGTCAATTACGCCGATTGGAGTGCGAAAAACAAGGAATTCCTCACATGGAAAAACGATCAGAAAATCCAGAAAAAGCTAAAGCTCGTTCAAGACAAGCTATACAAACTAGTAACACGCCAGACCGAGCTAGACCAATACGAAAAAGACCTGGTTAATGTAGAGAAAGACCTCATCTTTTATCAAGACCTTACGTTTAATCCAGAATGCCATTCCTGTAAAACAAACCCATTTAATGTTAAAAAACAGGACCTAGAGACGTCACGTAGCGACCTCGTGTCTTATTGCAAAAATATGAAAACCTATATTTCTAAATTAACCGAGGACAAACCCATTAAACAACTAGAGAAGCAGAAGGAAACCTGTGAGCAACAGATCAACCTCTATGAAAAATATCTCATGGAAAAAGACTTCTATGAATCCGTGCATCAACAATGGACGGCCTATAATGAATGGGCCGCTGAATACGAGCCCGCCCTATGCCGCATGAGCGCCGCTGCCGACACCAAAGCCCATCATGATTGGCATCAATACCATATCGCCCTAGCAAACTATACCTACCAGCAGGAAGCCAAGAAATGGGCAGAGGTTCTCTCTGAAATGACCCATCACGAAACCCAGTTCGCCCTTTATCAAGAATGGCTCAATGAACAAACCATTCTTGAAGAAAAGATACTTCAATTTCAAAAGTCCCTAGAAAAGCAAAAGATTCAAAAAGAATGGGATTCGCATGTAGCTACATTTGAAACCGTGAAGACCGATCTAGGCGAATGGAAGAAGTTGGTCTCTATCAAAGAAAATTTTGAAAAATATGAATCTGAATATGCCATTCATAAATTGCGCGAAATAGAACCCATTCTAGCCGAACACACACAGACCTTAGAAACGGCCTACCAGTCATACATTAACGTCAAACAAGTGCAAGAACAACACGAAGGCTATAAGCTCAAAATGCAAGAATATGAACGCCAATTGAGCCAATTGGAGGAACGATATCAATCCATCAAAGAGCTAGACACCCATTTTATCGGGGATAAAACCAGTACCGATGGCTATAAGGAATGGATTTATAAAAACAAGGTTATCCCGCTGCTTAATAATGAGATGAATGTATTCCTGGGCCTCTTTGAAGAATTTCGTTTTAAGATGCTTTATGACAAGAAACAATTCATTTATATGATTGAAGATCGTGGCAATGAGCCCACCCTAGATAAAGCCAGTGGCTATCAGAACTTTATTATCTCCCTCGCCTTCCGTCTATCATTGACTCGCATTGGTGCCATCGGGCAACAGCTCAAGCATCTTTTTATAGACGAAGGATTTACGGCATGCGATGCGAGCAATATTGAGAAAGTGCCCGTCCTATTGAAAAGTATTCTAGAATATGGCCACTATCATAGTATTGTCCTCATGTCACATATGGATTCGGTGCGGGAATGCACCAATCGCATGATTCATATTGAACGCCACGACCCATTCTCCTATATTCGCTATGGCGATAGTTATCCAACTCTGGTAAGCTCGTTGAAAATGAAAAAAACAAAGTAATTTAGTTGAGGCGAGAAGAAGCCTCATCAAATACATGAGTGTCTTTAATATAGGTGCCAATCAGATGCATTTTAAGTTCTTTAAATTCCTTTGCAATGCCACGTGGCAATTCATCCAGCATTGGCAGTAATTGTCCAATATTTAGTGCGATCTGCGCCAATTTCCGCAAAGTTAGAGCTTCAAGCCTGGGAATACGCACACATTGAATTATAAAATGATGCGGTTCAATCATCTTACCCTGCGCGTCTTTCTCAGAAAGCTTCATTACTTTTTTATAAAAGGCTTCGTATTTTCCTTTAAATAGGTGCGGGTTCCATTCCCCAGTAAGCGCATCATAGGGCTCTAAGGATTCCTTAATGGGTTTCCAGAAAGCCAAACCATCCGCTTTTTTATTAATGGTTCGGAGTTCTTCCGCTGATTGTCTAACTTTTGAAAACAATACGGTGGTCGGGCGGCGGTTGCTCATATACTTATATTTAAACACTATTTTTTAAATATCTTCTTTAATAGTTTAAATCCGGATGTTTTTGTATTTATAGGAGGAGATGTGCCAGTAATTTGCGGGGATAAACTAAAAAGGGGAGGTTCATGAAACTCAGGTAGGGAAAATGAATATCTTAATGTATCTTTATTTTTATAATGGTTTATCCATTCATGGTTCATAATGTATTCTAAATTACGGCGAGTGCAGTCAGCTATAAAAACTCTTGCTTCACGTGAATAAGGCGCATGATTAGACAATAGTTCAAATGCAATTGTTCCAACATCATATAATATTGAAGAAAAATTATATACTTGAAGTGTAGTGTCGTAAAATAATCGGTCATTATACAAACTAATTTTCCATTTTTTATTAACCGTGTAATATATATCGGATAGTTTTAACGATTTTATTGAAAATTTGTGATACTGAAAATTCTTTGCTGTATCTAGTATAGGTATAATTATATTTTTTACAATATACGCTTCAGATGAAGCAGGTACTCTTTCACTCAAGCAATACATTGGATTTTCAAATACAATATAAATATGGTCATTATCTTCGTATATGGCATAAAATTGTAAGACATTTGGGTCGTTAATAAGTGATAACATATACAAATGATGCACATTTGAAACCATTTCTTTAACACGATCAAAGTTTAATGACGTTACGTATTTCTGTATTACTTTAACGCATACTATATTTCCACAAATAACCATTCGTTTAAAATAATAACCATTGTGTTCATGCATAATTGTTCCTCCTTCAAACATTTCACTATTTAATTCATGTATAAAATGATAATGGTCATTTATAAAATAAAACATCTTTAATTAAATAAACATTTTTAATTTTAAATGCCTATATCCGAGGTTAAATATCTCACAGGGCAGTCCTCTGGATGTAGCGCCCGAATATCGGTATTCATCCAAGCCAAATGATTTACCCGTGGAGGCATATAGGCTTCGCCCCGAAGGTCATAACTCATATTTCGCGTTGGGCAATCCACACGAGAACCTTCACCGATGAACGGCTCCATCATCTTTGTCAATAAGAAGCTCATTACAAGTAGCGTAACTGCGAGTATCCATAAAGCAATGTGCTGACACATCGTATATATCTCTATCCTATCTATACTTAAGAATTTTACATATTTACATTACAATAAATGGATCGTAGAATTATAGACACGTGTAAAGATTATATAGATGCGGATCAATTGGAAGAATTAAAGACCTATGTGACGTATATTCTAAATATAGAAACGCCAGACTACCTCCTACCAATTGAATATATCTATCAACAAGTATATTTGCATGCCTGTTTGCGAAAGAATGCGCCTATTGCATCATGGATTCAAAGCTTATTCCCAACGATATTTGATGATATTCAACAGATTGCCCTTCGTCAAATGTTCGCCTATGGAAAATATCTATTGTGTAAAAAATGAGATTATATGTTTTAAAGAATTCAGTATATAAAGCTATATGGTAAGACAAGATACAGGTAAATTTAGAAAAAATACAAAAGACCAGTTCTATACACATACCGATGTGTCCAAGAGGTGCATTGATAAAATCCATTCACTTTTTCCCAACATCGCTACATACAAGTGGATAGAACCTTCCGCTGGTGACGGTGCTTTCTTACATCATATCCCAGATGCTTATGATAAGGTCGGGATTGACATAGACCCAAAATCCGTAGATATAATAACCGAGGATTTCCTCAAATGGACACTCTCACCTGCGCCTGCGCCCAAACCCATCATCGTGTTTGGCAATCCTCCGTTTGGCAGACAGTCCTCTATTGCCAAAGCCTTTATCATAAAGAGTTGCCAGTTTGCAGACATTATCGCCTTTATTCTCCCAAAATCCTTTACAAAGCCGAGTATGTCCAATGCATTTAATATACAGTTCCATTGTATTTATTCAGAAGAGCTAGAGAAGAATGCCTTTGTGATAAATGGATCTGGTTATGATGTGCCATGTGTGTTTCAGATTTGGGAGAAAAAAGAAGAACCGCGGGTATTGGAGAAGAAGATAGAAGCCCTTGGATTCCAATATGTAAAATCAAATGAAAAATATGATATTGCTCTGAGACGTGTCGGAGGGCGCGCCGGACAGTGTTATAAGAATCAGAACGATGGCACTGCATATAGCCTTCAATCTCATTACTTTATTAAATTTAATGATACATTGCTTCTAGATAGCTACATAGAAAGTATAAATGCACATGTGTTTCCCAGCAATACGGTTGGCCCACGCAGTCTTTCCAAATCGGAGATAAACTTGGTTCTTAATGCCCTCATTATTCAGCATCGGCAACAGTCACATGTTTCTTAAAGGTGCGCCGCGAAGACACGATTTCCGCCGCTATTTTTCCTCCACGAAATTCATTCGTGTTACTGTGTGCGATAATCCGCGCAGGATATTTTTCCAGAAATGCTTGGAAGTGATTAAAGGAGCACTGTAGCCGGCTTTGAGTGCTATTGCATTTTATATCCAGATGCAAAGCGCCTGATTTTTCTTGAAGTATATCCCTTAGGGAATAGATGCGCATATATTCTTCCGCAGTGGGTTTTCTTTTTTGCGGAACAGATTTTACAGCGCTAGCCAGTTCTTCCAGCTGAGGTCGTGTAATCGTCCCAAACATTTCTGCTCCAGAAGAGGTCAGATCTACTTCCGTAATACTGACCAAGCCTTTTACATTTTTGCCGTCATCCTGTTTGTAATGGACGACCACCATATGGAGTGCCTCACCACTGGTAACCGAATCAAATATCCGCAAGCAATCCGCCATACAAACGGCATTGGCGCTGCAGCTGGTCTTAATAGATACATCGCATCCATCCAGACGATTAAGGGCAGAAGGTAGGTCCATTTTATTGGTATATTTAACAGCGTTTATTTCTTCATTGGTAACACCATACACGTTATGAAGGAGGTCTTTCTCCCAAGAGAATCCGTGCCCCTGAACTTCTTTCCGAGGCTGTAGGCTTGCAACAATACCTTTTACGCGGAGCGGCGCCGTAGAGAGAATGAGACTTCTGAGCGCCATTGAATTAATAATAAACGAAAGATAGTATCAATTTTTTATTATTTTATTACAATAAATAAAAAATTTGAAACATATAATTTCTGACAATCATATTAGAAGAACGATGTCTTCCAGAGCCAAAAAACCTAAATAGGTCTTTAAACTATAATCTTACGAATCTCATGATGTTCTTCCATTTCCTTTATCGGATGCAACCAATGTCCTTTTTTTAAAATTTCTATGTAATTTTTATAATCCAAACTGCTAGGGTTATATATGATATATTCAAATTCTGGGATTATTCTAACAGACAACTTATTTTGATGAGCCAATGTATTCCATAGAATTTCAATAAAAGGTATTCTATGAAGCAGTTGAACATGTCTTTGAACGCTTCGTAATAATGCATTAGATACTCTAATTGCACACACCATAGAAGCATACCATGGTAAATTTAATGCACCATTTGCATGACGCCAAAGCCATACATTTATATCACCCTTATCTTTTTCAAAGAACTCATTATCACAATGACATAGTAGGTCATCTGTATATTTTTCTTGAATATTTTGGATACTTTCTATACTTGGAATAAAAACGTCATCTTCTACGAAATAAACATAATCATACTCTTTCTCAACTTCACAGAAATGGTAAATAGCTTTATCCCATGCAATTATAAAACTGTCCATTGTAGCAAAGGTGGCATGTGTATAATAGGCGCTCTTCACAGTATCTGTTTCGTATTTAATAATTCTAACGGATGTATTATACTCCTCTGAATCATACGTATTATCATCACATATTACGATTACTTTATATTGTGTTGTGCTCTGTAAATTATCTAAAAATGAGAGCCACGACTTGGATGGCCGCCGACAAATCAAACAAAACGCGATACTCATAATTTATATTTTTTAAATATGTTTAAATCGTTATAATCCAACACTGGTGCGACCACCATGTGAAACGTTCAGATGATTCTGGGATTCTTGTTGCACACAATCAAAGCATTTTGTGGGATAACGATATTCTGGGCTTTGCTGGAATAAGGGTTCTCTATGTATTTGTATTTTTTCTACAGCTTTCTGTTTATTGGTATAAACTACCAGAGCGATAGCTGTAATTATTAGAACGGAGAGAATAGAGCCAAACATATAGATATTATTGCAGGATGTCGTTTTCATTACTACTATTATAACACAATATAAACAGATGGCACGTAGGTATAGCTACAGATGGAGATCATTATAGATCACCGAGAGGCACAACTGATAGAGCTATTTAGCCAGCAAACGGCGATATTGCAAGAGCGCAATATTCAATGGCGCACTGAAGCCCTAGAGATTGGAGATGTGCGGATTCATAACGAACAAAAAACGGTAGATTATATATTTGAACGTAAATCATTGGCGGACCTCTCCAGTTCTATCAAAGATGGGCGGTATCGGGAACAGAAAGCGCGCCTGTTAGCCACATATCCCTCTACCCATATCACTTATATCATTGAAGAACTCTCTACCCAGCAGATCTGGTCATCTTCTGCTGTTACGACAATGATGGGGATATCTAAGATTGCTTATGGTAGTTTTATCATTCATTCTATGTATCGGGATGGAATCCATGTCTATATATCAAAGAATACAGAGGAAACAGCGCTATTTATAATGGAAGTCGCCGTGAGAATGGTAAAACATCCAGAGCTATTTCAATCCACTACCGCTGACACAGAAGCTACCTATACCGATGTATGTCAGATCAAAACAAAGAAACAAGAGAACATTACCTTGGAAGCATGCTGCATATTGCAATTTGGTCAGATACCAGGAATTTCTAGAAAGTTATCAAAGAGCATTATGGAGCATACACAATGCAACAATATGCGTGAATGGATCAATCGTATAGACTCTTACACGACATACGATGAAAAAGTAAAATATATAACATCTATACCTCTGATTGGTAAGAAGAAGGCCGAAACGATACTAAGGTATAGCGGCTTCGGACAATGAGCCCCTTTTTTTGATTCTTATTTTGGATTTCTGTGTTTGGGTCGGGTTTTCCAGCTTTTGGGCAGCGCGCGCCGCAAATGGCTTCATGAGCTGCTCACCTGTTTTATGGTATGGGTATATTATACTATCTTATAAATATATATACTATTACTATAATATATATATACATTGCTCACTAACATATAATCTGCTCAGTAACCTTGTTACCAAAAGAAGCCCCTGAAAGAAAGAGCCTATATCAAAAATGGTAACATTTCTCAATTCCTCAAAATGTAGCTAATTCCTCAAAATATAGTTCC
>Ga0209230_10000260_pt1 | contig 20341 bp, 17 predicted proteins | sample LakOntMetagenome_FD_187467 | JGI IMG/M metagenome (GOLD analysis project Ga0209230, IMG submission 187467) | Freshwater and sediment microbial communities from Lake Ontario - Sta 18 epilimnion Metagenome (SPAdes) (version 2) | ecosystem: Environmental > Aquatic > Freshwater > Lentic | place... | reverse complement strand
AGACGGAAACACCCCACCAAACTCCGTCATCACCTGCTTGGCCGCATAGTGCAAATTCCTGGCCCGGGAATAATACCCCAACCCCTGCCACAACTTCAAAACATCCCCCTCTTCTGCATTCGCAAGCGATTGAATGTTAGGCAATTCCATCACAAACCGATTGTAATACCCCACACCCTGTACCACCCGCGTTTGCTGCAAAATGATCTCCGAAATCCAGATGCAATACGCATCCGTTGTCTGTCGCCATGGTAGGTCCCTTGACTCAAGATTGTACCATCTTGACAAAGTTTGGATAACTCTTTGCATAAACATTGGCAAAAGAACGGCTTTTGTAGTTTTTTTGCACCTCAATTATTATGACAAAGTCAGAAATCGTAAACGAAATTGCAGTGCGCACTGGTTTAGAGAAGACCGCGATTGCCGACACAATCGACAACTTCTTCGTTGTTGTTAAAAATTCTATGGTGGGTGGTAGCAATATCTACCTCCGTGGATTTGGCACATTTGAGTTAAAAAAGCGAAAGACCAAAGTAGCTCGTAACATCAAGCGCAATACCAGCCTGGTAGTTCCTGCTCACTACGTAGCCCGTTTCAAACCAGCCAAAGAATTCGCTACCTTGGTAAAAGATAGCAAAACCTTGGCCGATAAGCTCTAATCAACTTTACCTACCTTTGTCGCGTGGGAAACACTAACCTTCGCGTTTGGTTCATCGCCGCAGTTTTAGGGCTGCTCGGTATCGTATTGATTGTCAATCGGTGGAAAACCGCCGAATTCACACCCAGCAAGTCAGAAGCATCTAAGCCATCTATGGCCGATATGCAATCGGGCGGACTTCCACAGCAGGAAATTACCCGCATCGAATTCCTGAACGCTGTTTTCGAAAAAACGAAACCCAGTCCCATCGTGGCGCGAGTCCTTACTGCCAAAGCAGGCACCTATCCAAAAGATTCGGTGCTTTTGGCGTTGAAGTGGGCCGAAGAAACCGAAAACGCCCCGCTCATCGCCCTGCTACAGACCGATCTCGCCGAACAATTTAGTCCGGCCGATGACAAAACCGAAGTGGCCAGAAACCTCATCTTCGCCGGCGCAAGCAACATCGAGTCGCCCACAACCGCAGCTTATCTGTTTCAGTTGGGGAAGAAATACATCGACAAAGGATTGGAACAGAATCCCAAAAACGTGGATCTCATGAACGCCCTCATCGTTTATCAAAGCGAATATTTGAATGCGCCCATGCAGTTCTTAGGCACCCTAAAATCAGCACTGGCAAGCGATAGCAGCAACATGGAAACCCACTTCATTCACCTAAATCTGCTAAAAAAGTCGCAACAGTGGCCAAAAGCGCTGAAAAAATGCGAAAAATTAATATCTTTGCAACCCCAAAATCCTCGATGGTTGTTCGAAATGAGCGAAGTCTTTGGATTCATGGGAGATTCTGTCAATGCAAAGGTTTACCTCAATTTGGCAGTCAAAACACAAAAATCAGTTCAATAAATTAAATATATAAAATATGCCAAGCGGTAAAAAAAGAAAACGTCATAAGATTGCCACGCATAAGCGTAAAAAACGTCTGCGCAAAAATCGTCACAAGAAAAAATAAGTTGGTTCTACCACAATAACTAGGCATTTTGTCCAACGAATTAATCATACAAAAAGGTTCGTCTGGGGTAGAAATTGCACTGCTATCGAACCGTAAACTCATAGAATTTCACCGCGAAACCGCATCAGACGGTTTTCAAGTGGGTGATTTCTACTTAGGCAAAGTCAAGAAAATTTCGCCATCGCTCAACGCCGCCTTCATTCATGTGGGTGGTGAGAAAGATGGTTTTTTGACGTATTTCGATCTCGGCCCAAATCTCAAATCCCTGCGCAAAGTGGTCAAATCGGCCATTGCCGGTCAACCGCGCGCCGGTGATCTTGATGAATTTACCATCGAAGAACCCATCGTTAAAACAGGAAAAATCGGTCAAGTACTCAAGTCTGGTGAACCTCTCCTGATCCAAGTGATCAAAGAGCCCATCGCCAACAAAGGACCAAAAGTGACCTGCGATATCTCCATCCCCGGTAGATATTTCATCCTCGTCCCCTTCTCCAATCACATCTCCATCAGTCGGAAAATTGGTAACCCCAAAGAAAAAGCCCGCCTGAAAGACCTCGCCAACAGCATCCGCCCACACAATTTCGGTGTGATCGTAAGAACCGTGAGCGAAGGTGTCGCCATCGAAGAACTCGATAAAGACATGAGAGATCTGATCAAAAAATGGAACGACCTCATCCGCGGACTGAAAAATGCCACCACCGCCACCAAAGTGCTCGGCGAAGGCAACCGGTTGCAAACACTGCTGCGCGACATCCTCAATGACTCCTTTACCCAAATCGTTACCAACGACACTGCCATCCATGCAGCCGTAAAAGAAACCCTGGGTAAATACAATACGGATGCCGACAAAATCCTAAAATTGCACAGCGGCAAAAATCTGCCGTTTGATCAATACAACGTCAACAGACAAATTCAATCTAGCTTCGGTAGAAATGTCCCCTTCAGCGGTGGCGCCTACCTGGTCATCGACCACACCGAAGCACTGCACGTCATCGATGTCAACTCTGGCAGCACCTCCTTCGACCAACAAAATCGAGAAGAGAATGTGCTCAAAGTAAACCTCGAAGCCGTGGATGAACTCGCCCGTCAAGTGCGATTGCGCGACATGGGAGGCATCATTGTGATTGATTTTATCGACATGCGCGACCCCAAAAAGAAGAACGAATTGTTCACCGCTTTGAAGGCCGCCATGAAAACCGATCGCGCCCGCCACACCATCCTGCCCATGAGCAAATTTGGCTTGGTACAAATCACCCGCGAACGCGTTCGCCCCGCAACAGAAATCGCCACCCAAGAAGTGTGTATCAGTTGCAACGGCACCGGTAAAATGGACTCCAGCGTGCAACTCCTAGATCGCATCGAAAACGAAATCAATTACCTGTGGGAAAACATGAACCAAAAACATGTCACCCTGAGGGCCAACCCACTGATTACCAACTTCTTCAAACAAGGCATCCCCTCGTTGAGAATGAAATGGTGGCTCAAACACAAGCACTGGCTCAAACTTCAGGCCGATCCGTCTTTGTCGCTGACCTCCTACCAACTCGAGAACGACCTCAAACAGGTGGTGAATCAAGAGGCATAACAAAGCACTTGCGATTTTCCGTAATAAACAATCCCCTCACTTGCGATTTTCCGTAATGTCCATTCGATGGCTTGATTTACATTCGGGCCATGAAAAAATCCATTACCCTTTTTCTTAGTTTAATCACATTCGTTTTGGCCATCGCCCAGAACCAAACCGTGCGAGGCGTGCTTCGCGACAAAGAATCGCAGAGCGTGATTGCCGGTGCCAAAGTCTATTTCGAAGGCCCCATCACCAACCCCCCTGCCACTTTCGAGGCCACCACCAACAACAAAGGCGAATTCGTTTTCACCGATGTACCCGTTGGCCGATATGCCTTAGCCGTGGAAGCCAAAGATTACCAAGTTTTCAGCACCAACAACATTGTAGTGACCTCCGGAAAGGAAGTCATCCTGGGCTACGAACTCGAACAAATCATTGAGCGCGTGGGCGAAGTCACCATCAAAGGCAAAGGCAAGGGCGACAAACCCAATAACGACGCAGCACTTATCTCCGCGCGATTGTTCACTGTAGACGAAACCGATCGATTTGCCGGTAGCAGGGGCGACCCAGCACGTATGGCTTCCAACTTCGCCGGTGTGCAAGGTGCCGATGACTCTCGCAACGATATTGTGGTGCGCGGTAACTCACCCCAAGGCATCTTGTGGCGCATGGAAGGGATCGATATTCCAAACCCCAACCACTTCGCCATCCCAGGAACCACTGGGGGATCCGTTTCCATCATCAACAACAAAATTTTGGGCAACTCCGACTTCTTCACCGGTGCCTTCCCCGCAGAATACGGCAACGCCAATGCAGGGGCTTTCGACCTCAAACTTCGCAACGGCAACAACCAAAAAAGAGAATTTAGCTCGCAATTGGGCTTGCTGGGTTGGGACGCACTCGCTGAAGGCAACCTCGGCAAAAAAGGCGGCGCCAGCTACCTCATCACCTACCGCTATAGCACCTTGGCGATGTTCAGCAAACTCAATATCCCATTGGGCACAGACGCCGTTCCCAACTACCAAGATTACTCCTTCAAATTCAACTTCCCCCTCAAAAACAACAAAGGCAATTTGAGTTTCTTCGGCATCGGCGGTTGGAGCAACATCGACATCAACATCAGCAAAGACACCCTCAGCAGCGCCGAATTGTATGGCGATAACGACCGCGACCAATTGTTCGCCTCCAAAATGCACATCTGGGGCAGCAGTTTCCAATACAACATCAACAAAACCAGCTATTTCAAGGCCACAGTGGCTGCCAGCTCACAAAACGTAACCGCCGAACACCAGTTGGTTTTCCGCAAAGTCATCGGCACCGAAATCATCAAAGGAGATACATTCCAGAAGTATCGCAACGATTCCATTCGAAGGAACCTCAGCTACGAGTTCGATACGAAAACCATCGCCATGCACGCCTTCTACAACAAGAAGTTCTCAGCCAAAAGCTCCATGCGCGCCGGTATCCAGCTCACCCAGTACAACTACTCTTTCGAAGACAGCTCTTTGAACTTCAACCCCACCAGCCCACTCTATTGGAAGTTTTCTGTTCGATGGAATTCGAATGGTACCGCCCTCATGGCCATCCCATACGTGCAGTGGAAATACAAGTTCTCACCGGCTTTTACCATCAGCACCGGGGTGCAAATGCAGAGCTATACCGTGAACTATGACCCCACCAATACGCCAATTGCCTTGGGCAGTGCAACCACCGGAAAAATCAGCAACACAAGCAACAGCGGTCCATTGTTGCGATTCGGTGCCCGCTACCAACTATCAAAGCGCGACGCCATCAATCTGGGATTGGGTATGCACTCGCAAAACCAAAGCGCCTATGTGTACTACTACCAAAAACCCGGCAACAGCACCCCGCACAACTTGGGCATGGGCCTTTCAAAAAGCAATCACGCCGTGTTGGGCTGGGATCACCAAATGGGCAAAGCAAGCCGCATCAAAGTAGAAACCTACTACCAAGATCTCAACAACCTACCCGTGGAAATGCGCATGGCGAGCAATGGCTACAAAGGATCCTCATTCAGCTTGGCCAACACCGGCAGCGGATTCTCTCGCTTCTTCCCCGATAGCCTTGAAAATACAGGTGTAGGCAGAAACTATGGCGTGGAATTCACCGTAGAAAAGTTCTTCAGCAAAGGCTTCTATTATTTGGCTTCGTTGAGCATTTTCAATGCAGAATATCAGGGATCAGACAACATCTGGCGCAGCAGCGATTTCAACACCGATTACGCGGCCAATGGCTTAATAGCCAGAGAGTTTGTATTCAAAAACAAGAATTCCTTGAACATCGGTGGTAAAGTCACTTTCGCCGGCGCCCGCAGATTCTCCCCCATGGACACCCTCAACACCATCTACGAGAGAGAATATGTGGAAAAGAGCGATTTGAAAAACACCCAGCGATTTGGTTCTCCTTACCGTCGTTTCGACATCCGCATCGCCTACCGCATCAACGCGAAAAAGGCCTCTCATGAAATTGCATTTGATTTGGTGAATGTCACCAACCGCAAAAACGTGTTGAAGTATAGCTACATCGATAGCGCGCCGTACTCAAGAGAAACCTACCAATTGGGCTTCTTGCCGCTGTTCTATTACAAATTGGATTTCAGTTTATAAATAGCCATCAACGCACAATCAAATGCCTTAAGGCAAATCGAGTTGAAACAATCATAACAAATGGGCCCCGTCACCGATGGGGCCCATTTGTTATGTCCACTCCGCAACACATGTGAATAACGGTTACCCTCGTTCAAAACGCGCGTAACTATCTTCGCCCATTATGAGATTTGCATGGAGTTTCTTCGCCCTGGCCATCGCCCTATCTTCTTGCGTTACCAAAAAACAATATCAAGCCCTAGAAGCATCGAAGGCCGAAATTGAAACCACACTCAAAAAGAAAAACGACGACTGCCTCGAGAAAAACGCCTCCCTCGTAGCCAGCATCGCCCAGCTGGAAGCTGAAAAAGGCGACAAAGAAAAAACCATCTCCGCCCTGAAAGACACCATCGAAACCTGCCAAATGCAACTCGATGAAAACCTTCAATACATCCGAAATCTTGGATCATCGCTCGATGCACAACGCCAAAACCTGGCCCAAGAAATCAACGAGAAAAACAAAACCCTCGCCGCAAAAGAACTGGAACTCAATACCGCCTTGGCAAAAGCCGAAGCCGAACGCGCCCGCCTAGAGCAACTTCGCAAAGAATTGGAAAAAACTTCGCAGCGTGTGAAAGACCTCGAAGCCGAACTCTCCAAAAAAGAACGCGCCGTACGTGAACTCAAAGAAGCCATCGCCAAAGCATTGGCCGGTTTCGAAAAACTCGATATCAAAGTGGAATACCGCAACGGAAAAGTTTACGTGATTCTGCCCGAGAAATTGTTGTTTGCCTCTGGCTCTATCGATGTAGATCCAAAAGGCCGCGAAGCCCTCATCGAAATTGGCAAAGCCCTCAACAAACAACCCGATGTGCAAATGGCGATTGAAGGTCATACAGACAACATCCCCATGAAAGGTGCCATCAAAGACAACTGGGATTTGAGCGTTTTGCGCGCCACCAGCATCGCCCGAATTCTCATTGCCGATGCCAGCATGAACCCCAAGCGCATCCAAGCCGTAGGTAGAGGCGATACCCAACCCGTTGCCGGAAACGATACCCCAGAAGGACGTGCGAAGAACCGCAGAACCGAGATTGTGCTTACCCCTCAGCTCGATAAGATCCTGGAAATCTTAAACAACTAATCGGGATGATCCTGATTGCCGCCATCGAAAACCACAAAAATTCGGAAATCGATGCGCTATGCGCGGACTACGTAAAACGATGCGGACCGATGCATTCGGTAAAACTCGAACTGCTTCCCGCCGCAAGAACCCCCGACCCTGAAACCCAAAAGGCCAAGGAATCCGAGACCTTGCTCAAAATGATGAAGCCCGGCGACACCCTGATTCTGTGCGATGAACGGGGGAAAGCCTTCACCAGCCGCGGGTTCTCCACCTACATCGAAAAAACACTCTCCCAATCCCGCGGTAAAATCATCTTCGCCATCGGTGGGGCCTATGGTTTCACGGAAGAGGTGAGAAAACAATACCCCTGCATCAAACTCAGCGAATTCGTATTCCCCCACCACCTGGCCCGCTTGGTCCTCACCGAACAAATCTATCGCGCCCTCAATATCACCAAAGGCACAGGGTATCACCACGATTGAATTTCATCTTGCCCCAAAGTCCCCATCCCGAACCAATCCGCCACCAATTTCACCCCATAATCCCTACCAATTTCGTATTTTTGTAAAATTCCATGAACCTAGAACAGGCGTTAATACAGCACATCGCAACTGCCATCGAAACTCTCTACGGCAGCAATCCACAACCCGTGAAACTCGAGCGTACCAACCCCGATTTCGCCGGCGACTACACCTTTGTTGTGTTTCCCCTGTTGCGCATTTCCCGATCAACGCCTGAAAATACTGCCACTGCCATTGGCGATTACTTAAAGCAACATGCCGATATCGTGGCCGATTTCAACGTGGTAAAAGGGTTCTTGAACATCGTTCTCAAAACCGATATCTACGCCGATTTCCTCAAATCAGAGTGGAACAATGCCTCGTTCGGACAAACATCGCTTGGTGCAGGCAAAAAGGTGATGGTAGAATACTCATCGCCCAATACCAACAAACCCCTTCACCTGGGACACGTGCGCAACAACCTCTTGGGCGTGTCGGTGGCAAACCTCTATAAAACAGCGGGTTACGAAGTAGTGATGGCCAACTTGGTCAACGACCGCGGAATCCATATCTGTAAGTCGATGATCGCTTGGCAAAAATTTGGCAACGGCGAAACCCCCGAATCCACTGGAATGAAAGGCGACCATCTGGTTGGCAAATACTATGTGATTTTCGAGAACGCCCTGCGCGATCAAACCCTTCCGGTGATTGAAACTGCCATCGCTGGCAACTGGACCCCTGAAGGCGATGTCGCTCAAACAAAATATTCAGCCATTTTTGGTCAACTGCAAAAGGCAACAGAAGACAAGCAAATTGCGAAACTCAAAGACGATATCAAGGAATTGGTGCGAAACCAGTCGGCCCTGATGCGCGAAACCCAGCAAATGCTCCGCGATTGGGAAGCCGGCGTACCCGAAGTAATCAGCCTTTGGAAGACCATGAACGCTTGGGTTTACAGCGGATTTGAAAAGACCTATGCCCGAATGGGTGTTTCATTCGACCAATACTATTACGAGTCTGATACTTATAAATTGGGCAAGGACGTGGTGGAAGAAGGGTTGCAGAGTGGCGTTTTCTATCGCAAGGACGATGGCAGCGTTTGGATCGATTTACGCGAAGACGGCCTCGATGAGAAGCTTGTTCTTCGTGGCGATGGCACCAGCGTTTATATCACCCAAGACATCGGAACTGCCGATTTAAAATATCAACAACACGGCGTAGATCAGAGCATTTACGTGGTGGGCAACGAACAAGATTATCACTTCAAGGTATTGTTCCTGATCATGAAAAAACTCGGCCGTCCCTTTGCCAGTGGCATGCATCACCTCAGCTACGGCATGGTGGATTTGCCCAGCGGGAAGATGAAAAGCAGGGAAGGTACTGTGGTTGATGCCGACGACTTGATCCAAGAAATGGTGAACGAGGCGAAGGCAAAAACGATAGAGCTGGGCAAAACCGAAGGTCTGGCCGAGGCGGAGTTATTAAACCTATATGAATCTTTGGGCTTGTCGGCTTTGAAGTTCTTTATTCTCAAGGTAGATCCACGCAAGCGGATGTTGTTCAATCCGCAGGAGAGCATCGACTTCCAGGGCGATACTGGTCCATTCGTACAATACACTTACGCCCGTATCCAGAGCATTTTGCGCAGCGCTTCGGCGGATGCCAGCAGTGCATCTTGGCAGCAGGGCGATATCAACGATCAGCTTCAGCCCCTTGAAATTGAGGCCATCCAAACGTTGTACCGCTACCCAGAGGAGGTCAACAAGGCCTGCAGCGAATCATCGCCCGCGGTGATTGCCCAATACTGCATTGATTTGTCGCGGACGTTCAACCGGTTTTACAATGAGTGCCATATCATGCGCGAACCGGACCCCATCATCAAAAACACCCGCCTCAAACTCGCTCATTTCACCGCCCACACCTTGAAACACGCCCTCAATTTGCTCGGCATCCAGGTGGTTGAGCGAATGTGATTTCAAAGGGGTCAATTTAAATCAAATTCACTTCTTGCAACTCTTTTCCCAAAGAGTGAATCCCTTCTTGAATTTTAGCCAATTGCTTCGTGCTGGGGATCTTTGTTCCTTGGATATACTGCGACAACAAGGTTGCATGCATCCCAATCTTTTCCGCCAAAAAATTGGCATTTAGGGCGCGATATCTCTTGAAGAACGCATCCAAATGAAAAACCAGTTCTATCTGGGATTCTTTGATTTCTATTGCCTGCTCCTCAAAGTACAACGACAGCGCCTCCACGGAATTCGCCTTCAATTCCAATAAATCTTTCCCAGTGGTATACACCGCCAAATCCTCATGAAACGCAGAATACCCCGTTTCCGTGCACTCAAACAACATTCTGTACTTTGTCTTTTTCATACTGTTACTTATTATTCAATGTTATCCCTGAATCCTTGATAATCCGCTGTAGCGTACCCGTAGCAATTTCTTTACTTCCGTGGTTTGGAACGACGATGATTGTCAATTTGTGAGGATGTTTAAATTTTACATGCGAACCTCGCTGCGAAATTTCAACCCATCCATCCCTTCTCAAAATCCGCAACAATTCACTGCACTTCACGAATCCTCCTTCAAATTTAAAAAGTAAATAATAATTTACATAGCAAAAATAAATAAAACTCTCAAAAAACTCAAATAACGTTGATTATTAAACGATTATAATCGGTTAATCCAAAATAATCAAATTTCCAAAAACCCTCTAATGAAAATTAAAGCCCTCGAATTCCACCAGCCCCAACCTTAAAAAACCGTACAATATTGGAATCCAACTCCAATATTGTAAACTTTTTCACGATAAAAAACACCTTATCAAACCTCCCGATCGGGATTCTCTTTCAGAAACTGAGCCCAGCCACCAGCCTTGTTGTTGCCGCCCGCAGTGCCACCCTTCGTAGTACCAAACGCCCGCGGTGCAAACTGGTAGAAATGACAAACCGCAGCCGCCAATCCATCTGTAGCGTCCATCGTTTCGGGCTTCTCTTCAAAATTGAATTCCGCATGCAGCATCGCAAAAACCTGCTCCTTGCTTGCATTCCCATTCCCCGCAATTGATTGCTTTATTTTCCGAGGCACATACTCAAACACCGGCAATCCCTTGCCAATCGCCGCCGCAATGGCAACCCCTTGGGCCCGACCCAATTTCAACATCGACTGAACGTTCTTACCAAAAAAGGGCGCCTCCACCGCAACCTCCGTCACATCAAACCCCTCAATCAATGCCGATACCCGCTCGTAAATGTGATGCAGCTTCTCCCCCGCATCGCCCACTTTGGCCAATCGAACCACGCCCAAACCCAGCAACTTAGGCTTCTTACCCTCGATCTGTATCAATCCATAACCCAACAAATTGGTGCCCGGATCTATGCCCAATATTACCCGCGGTTTCTCCACCCTACAAAGATGCCGATTTCCGAAAAAATCCGAGGAAAATTTCCGAAATTTGTAGAAATTCATTTACAAAACCTATTCATGGCTTTCGATTTAGACCTCATCCAATCCGTTTACCAAAGAATGCCCCAACGCGTGGCCGCCGCCCGTCAATTGTTGGGAAGACCCCTCACACTCACCGAGAAAATCCTTTTCTCTCACCTGTGGGATAACGCCGCGCCGCAAGCCTTCGGACGTGGTAGCGATTACGTAGATTTCGCCCCGGATCGTGTAGCCATGCAAGACGCAACTGCCCAAATGGCCTTGTTGCAGTTTATGCAAGCCGGTCGCCCAAAAGTAGCTGTACCATCAACCGTACACTGCGATCACTTGATCACCGCCAAAACAGGTGCCGGTGAAGACCTTACCAAAGCAACCACAGAAAGCGCCGAAGTCTATGATTTCCTCGCCTCTGTTTCAAATAAATACGGCATCGGTTTCTGGAAGCCCGGAGCCGGTATCATCCACCAAGTTGTACTCGAAAACTACGCCTTCCCCGGCGGAATGATGATCGGTACCGATTCTCACACCGTAAACGCGGGTGGATTGGGTATGATCGCCATCGGTGTGGGTGGTGCAGACGCTTGCGATGTAATGGCAGGCCTACCATGGGAACTCAAATGGCCAAAGTTAATCGGTATCAAACTCACCGGTAAACTTAGCGGTTGGGCTGCCCCAAAAGACGTAATCCTTAAAGTCGCTGGCATCCTCACCGTAAAAGGTGGTACCGGTGCCATCGTAGAATATTTCGGTGAAGGAGCAAACGCCATGAGCTGTACCGGAAAAGGTACCATCTGTAATATGGGTGCCGAGATCGGCGCAACCACTTCAACCTTCGGATACGATGATTCCATGGAGCGTTATCTCCGTGCCACCGGCCGTGAAGCCATCGCCGATGCCGCCAACGGCGTTCGTGAACACCTCAATGCCGATGCGGAAGTATACGAAAACCCTACAGCCTACTTCGACGAAGTAATCGAAATCAACCTGTCTGAGTTGGAGCCCCATTTGAACGGCCCATTCACACCAGATTTGGCTACCCCTATCTCTAAAATGAAAGAAGTTGCTGCCGCCAACGGTTGGCCCACAAAAGTTGAAGTGGGTTTGATCGGTAGCTGTACCAACTCTTCTTACGAAGATATTTCTCGTGCCGTGTCTTTGGCCAAACAGGTCTCTGAAAAGAACCTCAAAACCAAAGCCGAATACATGATTACCCCAGGTTCTGAACAAGTTCGTTACACCATCGAGCGCGATGGCTTCCTCGACGTGTTCGATCAAATCGGTGCCAAAGTATTCGCCAACGCTTGCGGACCTTGCATCGGCATGTGGGATCGTATGGGCGCCGAAAAGCAAGAGAAAAACACCATCGTGCACTCTTTCAACCGCAATTTCGCGAAGCGCGCCGATGGAAACCCAAATACATACGCGTTTGTAGGTAGCCCTGAACTCGTGACGGCATTGGCCATCGCGGGTGATCTAACCTTCAACCCCCTCACCGATACCCTCATCAACGAAAATGGCGAAGCCGTAATGCTCGATGCCCCAACCGGCGACGAATTGCCAACCCGCGGATTCGCAGTAGAAGATGCAGGATACCAAGCCCCAGCCATCGATGGCAGCAGCGTGGAAGTAAAAGTAGCCGCCAACAGCAGCCGCTTGCAACTCCTCGATCCATTCGCAGCATGGGAAGGCACCAACCTCAACAACCTCAAATTGTTGATCAAAGCCAAAGGAAAATGTACCACAGACCACATCTCTATGGCTGGTCCTTGGTTGAAATTCCGCGGTCACCTCGATAACATTTCAAACAACTTGCTCATTGGCGCCATCAACTTCTTCAACGAAAAAGCGAACGAAGTGAAAAACCAATTAACAGGCGGATACGATACCGTACCAGGCACCCAACGCGCTTACAAAGCCGCTGGCATTGGTACCATCGTTGTGGGTGATGAGAACTACGGTGAAGGTTCAAGCCGCGAACACGCTGCCATGGAACCCCGTCATTTGGGCGTTCGTGCCGTGTTGGTGAAAAGCTTCGCGCGTATCCATGAAACCAACTTGAAAAAGCAGGGTATGTTGGCGTTGACGTTTGCCGATAAAGCCGATTACGACAAAATCCAAGAAGCCGATACCATCAGCATCCTTGGCTTAACCGAATTCGCACCCAACAAGCCTTTGCAAATGGTCTTGAACCACGCCGATGGCAGCAGCGACACCATCACTGTGAACCATAGCTACAACGAACAGCAAATCGATTGGTTTGTTGCCGGTGGCGCATTGAACATCATTCGCAGAAGCGTAGCATAACCGCTAGCCCAACCCACTCAATCATGAAAGGCGGAAAGTCGTATTTTTATACAGCACTTTCCGCCTTTCTTATTTTACGGGCCTTTGCCTTCAGCTATTTCTCGGGCAATTACACCGATTCCGACCAATGTGTGATGTGGGAAATGGCCAATGATTTTGCCAATTTCGAATTTCATACCCCATTCTTTTACGGACAGCTCTATTCCTCCGGCCTCGAAGCCTGGTTAGCCGCCCCCTTTATTTGGCTGGGAATCCCGGTCTATCGCGCAGTTCCTTTGGCCACAACCCTCATGTCGACCCTCCCCTGGATCTGGATGTCGCAACTTTCCATTAAAAAACATGGGCACCACAAAAACGCCACCGCATTGCTCTTGCTCAGCCTTTTGTTCCCTGTGAGTTGGTTGCAAACCACATACATTTCACGCGGGTTCATGCAATCCATTTTCCTCATCTCTCTGGCCACCCGATACCTCAAAAACAACCCATTCAGCGTCTCTTTCAGTTTGGTTTTGGTGACTTGGGGACTGCTGCAAAACACGAACGGACTGTTGCTTTTACCGGCTGTAATGCCACACTGGTTCGATCAAATGCCAACGCGTCTTCGCACCCGCATACAATGGTTACTCCCAGGTATTTTGGCCTCCGTGGTCTTGGTTTTTTTGTATCGATATCTCGCGCAAGTCAACCCAGACTGGATGATCCATGGCACCATACAATTGTCCTTTTCTTGGAACGATTTCGGGGCCAATATCCTTCGATTCAATACCCTCTTACAACACACCTATCCCGCCACACCCGTGCTCGGAGCAATGTTGATCGCTGTCATCACTTGGACCCTTTTTCAGCCAAAACCCCTTTTGCAAAAACTGGCATTTTGGGGCACAATGGTCTTGCCTTTGGCGGTGTTTGGCCTCTCCAAAATTTCCGATGGCACAGAGAACATTTTCTTCGGTTACGGTCGATTTTTCTTGGCGATTCCTTTTGCTTGGGGTTTCCTCTGGGCCAACTCAACACTGCAAATCCCAACCCAACTCAAAACCAGGTTCCACCAATTGGGCCTTCGAACTTCGGACCGCCTCATCACCTTAACCAATAAGACCAAATACAGACTGTATTTGGTTTTTACCCTACTCAGCATTTCCGGTTACGCCTATCTGTTCTGGGAGAAAACGAGCATCCGTGAATTTGGAAAAACCTATATCCCCGTAATGGTTTATCCCATCAACCAGCTCAAACAAGATGCTGAAGCCATGGCTCAATTATGTAGGAAAGATACCATAGGTGCTGTGGTTGTGCTAGACCATTTTGTATTGGAATGTGGGAGCATGGGATTCCCGTTGATGGCACAATTTCCTTTCAAATCAGGCACACCGAAACAACTTCCTAATGGAGCATTCCCATTCGATACACTTCCAATTTTATCTATACCAATAGAAATTGGGCCATCAATTTTCAAAATCCACGAAACAATTCCCATTGTCCGACCAAAATACGAACGCAGACATTGGCTTTTAAAAGAAATCAAAGAACAAAATTACATCCCAAAAAAAGTAGCCGTCATGGATGTATGGAAAGACAGCACTTGGGGCACTCAGTGGCCATTCAAACGCTCAATGGCAGATGTTCGCGGGCGGGTTTTCATTTTCGAAACGGGCGAGTTGCCTTTAAGTCAATTCATTGAGAATTATTTGACCTCAATCCCTTAAGACCCTTTCCGAGAAAAACACTAGCCAATGCAACAATGACAATTACTGCAATATCTCTGGAGGAATTGGGATGTCCAAGATAAAATCCTAGCATGCATAACAAAACTACTTGGGTAACTGCAATGATTGCAAATAATTGTCCTTTACGATAATTCTCCCAGCTCTTTCTCTGATTGTTTATTTCATTTTCAACCAACAATCTATTTAACTCTAATCTACTTTTTTGCTCGTCTTCTGCCAACTTAATCAATCGATCCGCAAAACCAGGATTGATAGATTCATACCTTTCCAGAGATTCAGGATCCGGCACCGGACCAGAAAACAACTCACTTCGCTGATTTGCGATTCTTGTGATTCTTATATTGCGCTCTGCCATCTCTCCTCCCCCTCGCTACCTCACCTTGATTAAAATCTGATGAAAGAATGTTCTTCCAATCATTTCTCAAGTTAATTGCATCTTCTTCAGGACCTTTAATCAAACTTTTTAAATACTCTGTACCCTGTACAGCTTCGCAAATCGGTCGCGGTTTAAACCAAGTATTAAATTCAAAAACACTCTGAAATCCTGCGAAAAACGAATTCTCTAATTGCTTCTTCTCCTCTTTCATAATTCAAAAATAAAACAATTTGTAATAATTAAACAGACCTAACCGATTATAATCGATTAAAAAATCAAACAAACTATCTATTTGACTACCAATTCAATGCCACCCAAAATCACCCCACCACCAACTTCCCAGTGAGCTGATAATGATCCCCAACCGCCTGCTCAAAATTCCGACCCACACCCGCCTTCACCGCCAAACGATAACACACCGCATCCGTATACTCACTCCCCAACACCCGCGCCCCAAACTTAGCAATCAACCGGTGAATCTCCTGCTCGTGCTCAAATGCCGCCGACACCTCAAATACCTCCTCAATAAACTTCTCAACCCTACCCGCAAGCCCTATCGCAGCCGACGCCGATCCCCCATAACTCTCAATCAACCCCGGAATCCCCAACAACGTACCCCCGAAATACCTCACCACCACCACCAAAACATTCGTCAAACCAGCACTGATCACCGCCCGCAATATCGGCCTCCCAGCAGAATTCCCTGGCTCCCCGTCATCATTCGCACGCTGCGCCTCGCCCCGAGCCCCCATCACCCAAGCATAACAATGATGTGTGGCATCCGGATACACCCGCTTTAAAACCTCCAACTTCTCCTTCACCTCAGCCTCGCTCCTCACCCCATAAACATACGCGTAAAACTTGCTCCCACGCTCCCGCAACACAAACTCCGCATCGCGCTCCACCTCATAATATACATCCGAAAACAAACTCATCACCCCAAATCCCTTTCCCAAACCCAATGCTCATCCAACCCCAAATCATCCTCCCGCCGCATCTCCAAATTACCTATACGGGGCGATTTCACCCCATCCCCCAACACCATCGCCGCATTCCGCAACACATGCACCTCATCCACGCAATCCACATCAAAAAACGACGATAATACCCTCGCGCCACCCTCCACCAAAATCACCCCCAAACCATGCGCCTCATACAACCACTTCAAAAGCTCCAGCAAATTCAATTCGCCGCCAATAACCCACAATTCCCCTTCACTTCTACCCAAACCCTCAACCGTATATTCTCCCCTTCCTGTTCGATCCAATACGATCCTAACCGGCTGATTCACGTCCTCATAACCCCTAACGTTCAACTTCGGCTGGTCCAAATCCCAAGTATCAACCCCCACCAAAATCGCGTCTACCCCACGCCGTAATTCCATCACCCAATCACCAGCCACCGCACCCGATATCTTCACCCTGTCCGATGTGCCCGAACCCATAAACCCATCTGCAGTCTCCGCCCATTTCGCCACTACCGCAGCCCTGCCCAATCGCTGATTCACCCAAAACGCCCAGTTCAATTGCCTGCACGCCTCCTCCAGAACCCCCACAATCACCTCCACCCCCGCGGTACGCAAAATCTCAACACCCCGTCCACTCACCTTCGGATTGGGATCCAAAACCCCCACAACCACCCTGCCAACACCCTTATCCAAAATCAAATTCGCACAAGGTGGCGTCTTCCCGAAATGCGCACAAGGCTCCAACGACACATATAAAATACAATCCGAAAAATCTTTATTCCGTCCGCCCAACGCCAACCCCTCAAACAACATCCGCTCCGCATGCGCCCCGCCAAATACATCGTGCCACCCCTCAGCCAATACCACCCCGTCCCTCACCAATACCGCACCCACCATCGGATTCGGACTCACCTTCCCCCAACCACGTTCAGCCAATGCCAAACACCGCCGCATCCAAAATTCGTGTTCAAAAACCGACAAACTTCCCTCGCTCATCACAAATCACCCAACCATCAACGACCAAACAACTTCATCGCCTCAGACACATACGTCTTCACGCAAGCATACACCTTACCGCCGTCCGCATCGCGCTCAATTCCATTCCCCGTGCGCACAACCACCATTCCCCGCGAAGGAATCAACACAATATACTGCCCCTTCAAACCCTGAAAATAACTAAACTTCACCCCGTCTACCTCGCCCAACCAAAACGAATGTCCGTAGTTCAAAGACCGCGGTGCCTCCGGGTGATTCGCCGATACAAACGGATTTTGAGCCATCGCCAAAAATCCTGAATCCACCAGCCCATCGCCATGATGCATCACCATCAGCCCCAACCGACCAAAATCGCGGGCACGAGCATTGAAACAACAAAAATTCAATTCCCTGCCATTCTCCTTATCCAATGACCAAGTCGCCGGCGCCTCAGCACCCATAGGCTTCCAAATCCTTTCCGATGCCAATTCCGCCAAATGCTTGCCCGTAACCTGCTCCAAAACCAACCCCAACAACTGCGTAGCACCACTCTGATATTCAAACACTTCACCCGGTTTCACCACCACAGGCACCTTGCGCATCGTAGCCTCAATATCGCTCCCGTAATACGCTTTCGCCGTGATACCCAATGGCGACACATAACTTTCGTTCCAAGCCAACCCCGCCGTCATCGTAACCAAATGCCTCAATGTCAACGCCTTCGCATTCTTCTCCAACTCAACATTTCGATACCCTTCCACATCTCTCACCGCGCCCACCCATGGCAAAAACTTCCTAACCGGCTCGTCCCACGACGATATTTCACCGCGCTCAATGGCCTGTTCCACCAACAAACAAGTGATCGTTTTGGCCATCGAAAACGAATTCGTAGGCACCGTTGCATCCACCGGCTCAAAATATTTCTCACACACCAGCGTATCGTTGCGAAACACCAAAAAAGAACCGCTCTCGGTTTTGCTCAACATCGCCGTCAACCCCTCACTCAATGCCACTTCCGATGCGCCTTTCATCGTCACCAAAGGCGTCACCTTCGATGGATCATTGGCGATCTCGCGCGTATCAAACCCCTTGTAATCCAGATAGTTGGCCGATTTCTGTCCGATCAAATACGTCATCCGAACCCCCTTGATCAAATACCCCCATGGCGAAACCCACACCACTCCGGTCAATACCGCAGCGATGCCCAACACCAACAAAAAGCGCTGAAATGCCTTCATCATATTCAAATGTAATCAAACTATTTTAACAATGACATCCCTCCATACCCAATTCAAAATCAACCCCATCGCGTATATTTGTAAATTATGAAAATCACGTTGCGCGCACGCCTTTCTTTCTTAGTCTTTCCGATGGTCGCACTGGCCACTTTAGCTACCTTGCTCGATACCCGCTCACTCATCCCAAACCACCTGCTTCACAAGGCCCATCCGGGTTACCATGAGCAATGGTTCAACGACAAAAAAGACGCCAACGGTGAAATTCCGCCATTTTTGCGTTCACAATGGGCGAAGTACGATGCGATGAAATCCAACTTGAGTCGCAGATCCAGTGAAAATCCCATCGACACCATTATCGAATTGGGCCCCAAAAGCGTGGGCGGAAGAACCCGCAGCATTTGGATCGACCCCCGCAACGAGAAAATCATCCTCGCCGCCGCCATTTCTGGTGGTATGTGGCGCTCAATAGACGGTGGCCTCAACTGGAAGCCCCTCAACGAACACCAAGTTTCTATGATGCCCTCCTGCATCACATCCAACCCCTTTAACCACGATGAAATCTATTACGGCACCGGAGAAAGCAGGGCCAATAGCGCCGATGTAGATGGCGAAGGCGTTTTCAAATCCACCGATGGTGGCCTCACCTTCAACCAAATTACCAGCTCCGCAAAAACTCCAGGCTTCCAAGAAATTTGGGACATCGAACACGCCAAAGACGATTCGCAAACCCTCTTCGTAGGCACCCAAACCAACGGATTGTATCGCTCCACCGATGGCGGAACCACCTTCACAAACGTATACGCCGGCGGCAACAAACAAGTCACCGACGTCCTCTGCTTGCCCAACAAACGGGTAATTGCAACCCTGCACTCCTCCCAAGTAGTGGCCTCTGATTCACTCGGAAAACCAGGCACCTTCAAAGTCATCAGCTTCCCCAATGCGCCCGGATCAGGCACGTACCGACGGATACAACTCGCCAGTCCAGCCAATTTCCCCAGCGTGGTTTATGCTGTTTTTGAAGGATTCGCGTTCGACGCTACCCCAGTGGCTTTCTACAAAAGCAGCGATGGCGGTCGCACATGGACAAAACGCACGTCCCCCGGTGGCGCCGGAGCAAGTTACCAAGCCTATTGTCTGCTGCTTGGCGCACATCCCACCGACTCCAATTCAGTCGTTTGCGGCGGTGTTGAAATCGTTCGATCTCGCGATGGCGGAAAAACTTGGACCGACCTCATCGTAGGACATTCAGACCACCACGCCTTCGCCTATTTACCCAAAACCACAAATGAATTCCTCGTTGGCAACGATGGCGGCGTATACAAATACCGCTGGAACAGCACCGAAATCGCAGCCAACCTCAACAACGGATACCGCGTAACCCAGTTCTATGCCGGCGCTTATGGCCCTACTGATTTGGTGGCAATCGCGGGGGCTCAAGACAATGGCACGCACGTGGCCAGCAAACCCATGGTAAGTCAACGTTTCTTCGGGGGCGATGGCGCTTATTGTCATATCGGCTTGCAAGACGGAAGCATCGCTTACATGAGCTACCAGAATGCGGCCATTCACGTGATGAAGAGTTTTAGTCCAACTCAACCCAGCTGGGCCACTAACATCACCGACCCAGCCTTTGGAACCGATGCGGTGGACTTCATCAACCTCTACGAAATGAACCCGATGGATCAATACCAAGTGTATTACCGCACCAACAGGGGGTTATATCGCACAACGGATATGGGCAGCAGCTGGACGAAGTTAAACCTCAGCATTCGTGCGGGTATCAAGGCGATAGGCATTTCGAAGCAAGAAAACCCAGTGGTGTATTTTGGCGGAACGGGTTCGCAATTATATAAGATTGAAAAGGCGGCAACCACCCTCGTGGGCAAGGAAGTGAACTACAACAGCAG